>Ga0185299_10002223_pt1 | contig 31245 bp, 31 predicted proteins | sample PaiPotPPA55metaG_FD_128002 | JGI IMG/M metagenome (GOLD analysis project Ga0185299, IMG submission 128002) | Iron sulfur acid spring bacterial and archeal communities from Banff, Canada, to study Microbial Dark Matter (Phase II) - Paint Pots PPA... ...
GTGCCGTACGCGTTGATGACCTTCGCGTTCGGCAGCAGCGCGTGAGTCCGGGCGAGCAACGCGCCGCTGACCGGCGCCGAGCCCATCCGCACGTAGCGCACCGACGACAGATCCGTGTGCGCGAGCAGTTCACGCTCCTGCATCATCATGGAGATCATCGGCGGCACGGAGGTGAGCCATGTGCATCGATATGTATCGATGGCGCGAATGTAGTTGCGTGCGTTGAAGGCCGGCATCAGCACGGTCGTGGCGCGCGCGGCAAGCGCGAGAAACACCAGCGCGAGCGCGTTCATGTGATAAAGCGGCGCGGCGATCAGCACGCGTTCACCGTCCAGCGGCTGCGCTTTCAAGCGTGTCTCGACCACCCAGAGGTGGCTCGCGTGCGAGAGCACGACGCCCTTCGGCCGGCCTGTCGAGCCCGATGTATAGAGGAACAATGCGGCTTCTTTTTCATGCGGAACGATGGGCTCGAACGTCTGGCTCCGCGCTTTTGCTTCCACGATAAACGATGCAAATCCTTGCGTGCCGTCGGCGTCTTGCTCGCCGTCAAATACCACGCGCGGCAAACTGACCGGAGCATCGGCGAAACGTTGCGGATCGGTGAAGACGAGACGCGCCCCGCTGTCCGCGATCACATCGGCGATCAGCGCCCGTGGGAATTTATAGTTGACCGGCACCGCGACCAGCCCTGCGCGCATGATGCCGAGCATCGTCGCGACATAGTCCGGCGAGTTGGCAGCAAGCACTGCGATGCGCTCGCCTCGCGTGTATTGAGCGGCGAGCGTATGGGCTACTGCATCGGCGAGAGCATCGAGTTCGGCGAAGGTGTATCGACGCTCGTTGAAACCGTCGTCCAGACCGATAATGGCGAGCCCATCGGCGTCGCGTGCGTCACGTGCGATCAGCGCGCCGAGATTCGTCGGGACAGTCATGGGGTGAATTCCAGCAAGGTGTCGAAGCGAGGCAGCGCGACGAGCGCGCGTTGCACCTCGATGTCAGTCGGGAAACCCGCCGCGTCAGCGCTCTCACCCACCGATCGCCAGGCCGGCGTGCGCACGGTGATCGCGGCATAACGTGGGCCATGTGCAGCCACGTACGGCGCGACCGTGCCAAAATGCGCGTAGAAATCTGCACGCGTCCAGTACACCAGCCCGAAGCCCGCCTCGATCTCGCCGAGCTGCACATATGGCTCAGGCGCAACATCGATCAGATGCAGCGCGCTTAAACCCTCCGCACCGTTCGAATGACTCTGCCACTCGCTGCGGAAAACGAGCTCGGGTGTCAGATGCTGGCAGAAATAAACCCTGCCGCCGTCAAGTTGACCCGGCTTCAATCGGACCGTCGTGAACCTAGCATCGCCGTGGGGCTCGACGGGCCGCGAAAAGGTCTGCGGTGGCGTGGCATCGAAACCGGCGCGACGCAAGGTATCGAAGGTCGCAGCCGGATCGTAGGTGCGGAACACGAGACCATCGGCGCCGAGCGGACTCGACACAATCTCCTGGCGCACGGTCTTGCCATCGGCAGGCAAACCGATAAGTTCAAGATAGTGGTCATCGAACACGATCGCGTGATTGAGCGAACCGAGCGTGTGATACCCGCGCGGCGTAACCGTGAAGCCGAGTTGCTCGAAGGTGCGTTGAGCAGCGTCGGTATCAAAGCGTGTGTTGATGACGAGATGATCGAGCTTCAGCATCAGGGAATGGCCGGCGCTGCGGTCCCGGTTGCGGTTGTTGAATAGGCGCCACGTCCGCTGGCGACGAGCTTGCCGTCTTTGTCGAAGACTTGCGCTTCGGACACGGAGACCTGCGCGCCGAACTTGATCACCTTGCCCTTCACGGTCAGGTCGCCCTGGAACGCGGCGCGGTGATAGTCCACGCGCAGATCGATAGTGGGCACGCCGCGCCCGGTCTTCGATACCAGCGCCCAGTCCGCCGCCAGGTCCACGAGCGCGGCGAGAATGCCGCCGTGCGTGTAGCCCTTGTCCGGATTCACAACCCACTCTTCGCGCCACGTGGCGGTCAGTTCGATCTCGCCTTCGCTCACCGATACCACTTTCAAACCCAGCCATTCATGGAACGGACCGCGCCGCAAACGCGCCTCGATATCCTGCACGCTCGGCAATGTTGCTTCGCTCATGATGTTTTCCTCAGCTCATCGATAGATTCAGGGGTTGACCACGACCTTGCCCAGCACTTCCCGGTCGCGAATCAGGCGCAGTCCTTCGGCGGCTTGTTCCAGCGGCAGCGTCCGGTCGATGGACGGCACCAGTTCGCCCGCCGCGATCTGATCGAGCAGCGCGCGCAGGTTTTCATCGTAGAAACTGTTCGAGCCGATGATCTTCAACTCGAAGCTCCAGATGTATCGAAGGTCTTCTGCAGGTGCGTGACCGGCCGTCGCGCCGCACACGAGCAACGTGCCGCCGCGCTTCAGGCATTTCAGCGACGGCACCCATGTATCGCCGCCGGTGAAGTTCACCACCACGTCCACCCCACCCTCATAAGTCCGGCGCTGCGGCTTGCCGTACTGACCGATCGCCCACTTCGAGAAGTCGGTGGACTTGTAGTTGACCGTATGATCGGCACCCAGCGCCTTCAGTTGCTCGCACTTTTCGTCGCTGCCTGCACACGCGATCACTTCCGCGCCCAGTTGCTTCGCGATAAGAATGCACGCCGTGCCCACCCCGCCGCTCGCGCCGAGAATCAACACGCGGTCACCGGCCTTCACCGTCTTGTGCGTGACCAGCATGCGATGCGCGGTGCCGTACGCCACCGGCAACGCCGACGCCGCATCGTAACTCACCGCATCAGGTAACGGGATCAACTGTCCGACTGACACCAGGCAGTATTGCGCCATGCCGCCGTCGAGCATTTCACCCATCAAACCCTTCTCGGGATAAAGCGGATTCACGAGCACACGATCACCCGTCTTCCAGCCTTCCACGCCCTCGCCCAACTCCGCGATCTCGCCGGCCATATCCAGGCCGATCACAACGGGGAACGGCACCTTGATGCCCGGCATGCCCTTCACGGTGAACACATCGTGATAATTGAACGACGATGCACGCACCCGAATCACCACGTGTCCGGGCGTGGCTTTCGGCACGGGTTTATCACTCACCACGTGCAGTTGATCAAGGTCGCCATGCTCGTTCAGCATGAGCGCCTTCATGGTCGATGGAATGCTTGTTGTCACGGTGTCTGCTCCACGTTATTGGATTGATTTCGATGCGGCATACGGGCCGGTATCGAAGAGATCGGCGGGTAGCGTGCCTTTGATCACACCGCCGTCCACGAAGATCTGGTGCTCACGTTTGAGCGTCTCCAGATCGATCGGCTCGAAGGTCACGCGGTTGATATCCGACCAGCGCGCGGCGTACGCTTGCGCGTCGTCGGCCGGCAGGTTCGCGCTTTTCTGCAGGATCGCGGCGACATCGTTCTGATGCGTCGCACCCCATTGCAACGCCGTGCGCATCCCTGCGATCAGCTTCGCGACATCTTGCGGATGCTGTGCGAGGTAATCCGCGCGGATCGCGCTCACGCCTATGTAGGGGGTTGCGTCGGACTTCGTCAGTTTCTTCCATTCGCCACCAAAACTACCGAGCCGCTTGACCTTCAACTCCTTTAGTTGTGCGATGGTCACCGAGCGCAGTGCGGCTGCATCCACCTGTTTTTGCACGAGGAACTGCGCAAGCCGCCCTTCATTTCCAGGGACGATGGAAAAGTCGGCGGCCTTGATGCCGTCGTTACCCTGCAGCACCGCGGTGGCGATTGCTGCGACCGAACTGCCTGGCGGCGACATGCCGACCTTCTTTCCGCGCAGGTCGGCGAGCGACTTGATGGGCGAGTCTTCGGCCGCGACAAATTCGACGTCAGCCGGTTGTGTCGCAAGCACGATCTTCAACGGCACGCCCTCGGCCGCCGTGCTGAATACGGCAGCGGCAGGCGCGGCGAACGCGAAGTCAATCGCGTTGGCGGCCAGCGCGCGATTAGGCGCGTTGACATCGGAGAAGCGGATGAAGGTGACGTCGAGGCCGCGTTGCTGCAGGAATTTTTGCGCTTCAAGTACCGCGCCGAAACCGAGGCTCACGCCGCTTGTCCAATAGCCGATGCGCATGGGTTCCGCATGTGCGGTTTCCACCGTACCTATTGTCGCGCTCGCTGCTACGGCCGTGAAAAGCGCCGCTCGCCTGAAGAATGAAATGACTCTCATGATTTCTTGTTCCCCGTTAGATCAATATCAGTCGGTTTTTTTCCAGCGAAACAGGTGGCGTTCGAGCGGCTTCAACACGCCTGCTTCGAGCGCGAGCATAAGAACAACCAGCGTCACGGTCCACGCGAAAACCTGATCGGTCTGCACGAGATCGGCGGCTTGCCGCAAGCGATATCCAATCCCGTTCGACGACCCGATCGTCTCCGCCACCAGCGACACACGCCAGCCGAAACCAAACGCAAGACGCGCGCCGGCGAAGAAATGCGGCAGGATGGTCGGCAGGAAGATCTTGCGCATGATCTGCGTCTGCGACATGCGAAAGCTGCGCGCGAGTTCTACGTGGTTGCTATCGACAGTAAGTGCTCCCTGCCACACGTTGGTCAGGATCAGCGGCATCGCCGTCATGAACACCACGAAGATGGTGGTCGAGTTCGAGATGCCGAACCAGATGATGGCGAACACGGCCCAGATCGCCGACGACACCGTATTCACAATCGACAGCAGCGGCTCGAAAAAATGCGCCACGCGCGGGTTCGAACCGAGTGCAATGCCGAGCGGCGCACCGACCGCGGCCGCCAGCAAAAATCCCGCCACTACGCGATACAGCGTGATGCCGAGATCATCGAAGAATGTGCCGCTCTGTAGGAGTCCGAGAAATGCGTGTGCGACTCTCAGCGGCCCGGGCAACACGAACTGCGGCATGCGTAGCGACGCGAGCCACCAAAGCGCCAGCAGCATGACAACGAGCACCACGCGTTGCGCAATGGTCGAAGCGAACGAACTACGCGGGACTGTGGACATGGGTCAGATCAGGAGACGCAATTGACGGATCGCTTCGGCGACGGTCGGATCGGTAGCGGTACGCGGACGCGGCAGATCGACACTGACAATCTCGCGCACACGACCTGGACGCGGCGCGAGCACGACCACGCGATCGGCGAGCACGATCGCCTCTTCCACGTCGTGGGTGACGAACAAGACGGTCATGCGCTGCATTGCATGAATGCGCAGCAGCTCGTCGTGCATTTGCGTGCGCATCTGCGGGTCGAGCTTCGAGAACGGTTCGTCCATCAGCAGGATGCGCGGACCGGTGACAAGGCTCCGTGCGAGCGCGACACGGCTGCGCATGCCGCCGGATAGCTGATGCGGATGGGCATCGGCGAAACCTTGCAGGCCCACCAGATCGAGGACCGCGTTCGCACGCGTATGACGATCGCGTGACGCAATAGCGGGGCTCGCCGCTTCGAGGCCGAACTCGGCATTCGCACGCGCTGTGCGCCACGGCAGCAAGCGGTCCTCCTGGAACATGTAGGAGAGCGCGTTGCGATCCTTCGTTCCTTCGGCGCGCTTGCCGTCAATCCAGAGTTCACCTTCACCTGGCTCGAGCAGCCCCGCTACCATGTTGAGCAGCGTGCTCTTGCCGCAGCCCGACGTGCCGAGCAGCGCCACGATTTCGCCTTGGGTGACATCGAAGGAAACAGCGTCCAGCACCTGCAGGGATCCAAAATGCTTGCCTACGCCGCGCAATGAAATGGCAGCGCTCATCGGCGCAACTCCGCCACCGTGTACAGCGGCAAGGATGCGCCCGCGCTGGAAAGACTCGCGTAGACCTTCTCCATCGTCATGCTTTGAAACGTCTCTATATGACGGCGCGCGATGGTCTCCGCACGGCGTCCGTCGCCCGCGATGAACGCGTCGATCATCGCGTTGTGATCGTGTTTGATCTCGGGTTTTGTGCCCTGCACACCGAAACCGAGCGCGACGAGGCGCGACATTTCATCGAGCAGACTCGCCAGCGTTCGATGCAGACGCTCATTGCCGCTCGCGGCGGCTATCGCCAGATGGAATTCGCGATTGGCGTCGAGGAATACATCGATTTGCGCCGATAACGCGCGCTCCGGATGCGGCACGCGGCACGCTGCTTCGAGGCGCCGCAGCAGTTCCACATCAACACGGCCGCACGCCAGCCGCGCTGCCAGTGGTTCAAGTTGCACGCGCAGCGCGAACACTTCTTCGACATCTTTCAACGTGATCGCGGCGATCCGGTAACCCTGTCGCGGCAACGAACGCACGAAGCCTTCATGCACGAGCCGCACTAGCGCGATACGGCAACTCGTCTTGCCGATGTCATACGCCGCCATCAGCTGGCTTTCGGTCACGGTTGAACCGGGCATCAGCTTGCATGAGAGCAGGTCGCGGCGGATGCGTTCATAAGCGTCGTCGCCGCGCAGCACTGTGGACACGGGCGTAGGCGGAGCCAGCAGGTCAGGAGCGCGCGTTTCGGATTCGTCGTAGGTCATGGCCGTTAGGGTTGTGAGCTGCTCACGACATGGAATTGATATGTTCAAGAAACTATCGTAGGCGTTTACGACATTTTTCAAAAACAAGTAATCGAAATAAGAATGTTGGACGAGGAGATATCGTGGGAGGCTCAGGGCTTGGGTTCAGTTGGAGCCTCGTTTTCAAGCCTGTTTGTTTGGGCAGGCAGCAATGCGGTGTTTTGCCGGCTCAGGGTAAATACTGGCCATCGTCGGCAATCCTTAACTTGGCTTTTGTTGCTTTCAGCGCAACGAAGCAGCGGTCGCGCGGGTGCTGTCAGCCGGATTATTGCGGCTCGGTGGCGAATTAGCGGATAAATTAAACAATCACTGATCTGGCCCGCGGTTTGCATATATCTCATAGGCAAATTTCAGTGGAGGTCCGATCATGTTCAAGTCTTTCGTTCCCGCTGTTGTCATCGCTTCCGCCGTTGCTGCACCGACACTTGCATTTGCCCAGGACAACACGCAAGTGACTCGCGCGGCAGTGAAAATTGACCTGCAGCAGATGGAGCAGGCGGGCTATAACCCCGCAGCCGATCGCACGACTTATCCTGACCACGCACAAGCTGCTGAACAACGCGTGGTGACGGAACGGGGCGTGGTCGCAACATCGTATGGTCCGTCGATCAGCGGTAGTTCCGCTTCAGGCATGCAGACGCCAATGACCCCGGCGAATGGCACGCATTCGATTTATTTCGGTCGTTGAGGATAGACTGGGGTGTGCTCGTCTGGACAGGTGAGATGCAGAGGAAATGGCGGAAGTTGGTGACGCGAGCCTGCTGTGTCCACAGACGGTCGGCGGTTGTCGCATTCTTGAATGAATGGAGTCATCGGCGGCTCCGTCTCCTCGCTGGCTCCTTGCCAGAAGCTTGAGGCGAGCGTTTCCGGCGGCCGGTTCATGCGCTCAATGAAAGCTTGCTGAGTTCAAACGAAAGATGCCGTTCCAACGAGGGTTGGAAGGGCATCTTTTGTTGGTGTTTCGATTTGCGTTGCTCACTGGTTTCAGCGTTCGCTGCGGGAAGTTGGCCAACCGGCTGCAACGGCTATCGGGGCCATGGACACTGCCGTTTCCTCCGCAGCCCATTCGCCCTACTCCTCGGCTACCGATGTTTCATCGAGCATGCGCATTGCAGCCTTTTCCGCGTTTGCCACATGCAGCCGTGCGGCCGCCCCGGCACCTTCCGCGTCGCGGGCCTTCAATGCCTTGGCCAGTTTGTCGATTTCACGGAGGCTGCTCGGTAACCTGTCCGGATGCATCAGCGAAGTCGCACGCAACAAGTTGACGCGCGAATGCAGGCTCGTCAGGATCTCCTTCACCAAGGCATTGCCGCAGTTGTCGAGCAGGACGTCGTAGAGTTCGGTCTTAGCCTTGAGCACACCCGCTTGATCGTTTGCCAACGCCTGCGTGCGAAGTGCCTTTGCCTTTTCACCGAACTGTGCGATGGCGCCTTCGTCAGCAATGCGGGCAAACTCGGCCGCTGCAAAACCTTCGAGCAAGCCGCGGATTGCGTACAACTCAGCTGCTTCCTGCTTCGACATGATCGCGACCACGGGTCCTTTGTGCGGCACGCTGCGTACCAGCTTCTCCGCTTCCAACCGGCGCAGGGCCTCCCGAACCGATGTCCGGCTGACACCCAGCGTCTCGCACAACTCACGCTCGATGAGCCGCGCGCCCGGCGCAAAGCGTCCGGACATGATGGCCTGTCGCAGTGCATTCTCCACCTGATGGCGCAGCGTTTCCGGCCGCACCAAACCCATTTCGGCTGTCATTTATTGTATTCCCGTCTGACAAATATCATGCCGGCATGATACTTGATGTGGCATGCAAAAAAGAATGAGTGTACGACTCGGGCTGGTACGGTTGCGACGAGTGTCGTGCTTCTATTTTATCTTATATGATTGAATGATTGTCGTACATTATCTCGAACTGCTGAAGATCACCGTATTGCCGGAGATCGGCGATATTGAATCGTTCGGATGCCGTTGGTTAAGCAGTAAATCCGGGACTTGCAGTGACGTTCGCGAGCTGATTGCACCTGTGCGAGAGCTCTGTTTTGGAGAGCATTCTTGGGTTGCGGAGACGATAATCCAAACTCAGGCTCGACTATGAGGGCGGACGCGGCAGGAATTGACCGTTAGTTGCGATCGTTCAAACTCCGTCGGTTTTCGTTTATCCGCGGCGATCAAATTGGGGGTCCCTACCTATCTGCGATGCGAATGGAATCTCGCGTCGATCCGTTGGATTTCGCAGTGCTGTTGCAGTACAGACGCCTACGAGGGCTGCGCCTGTTTTGCCCGTCATCGACGTGTCCGAAACGAGGTCGGTGAACGAGCAACCCAAAACGCCTGGGGCGGTTCGTTCGGCCCATTTCTACCCCTGATCGCCGCGACGCACTAAGCTCGTAGATCGATTGCGGGCCTGGTGCTGTGGCAAACGAAACGCCTCCCATTTTCATGACCTCTGTGGAAAATGCCCGAATCGAACGGTCAACCGTTCACCGGCAGGCTACGTCCTGAACCCTCGGCAGAGCGGTCTTCGCGATTCTGCAACGACACTCCAGCGCACGTAGCCCGCAACATCTTCTTCATCTCACTGAGGCGATCGTTGATGGTTGAAGTCCGGGTTCGTGGCATTGTGTGTCCGGGTGTTGCCGTGGTCGTCGACTGGACTGTGTGACGGTTGCTGTTGCACTTCAATCGGAAATCGCTGACCTGTCCGGACGTTGCAGGAACGACTTCTCTTGCGTTCAGTGCAGCGACAAAAGCAGCTTCCCACTGTCCGGTCGCGACGCGCGGCCTTGCTTCCCGACAATCGTGCACCGTGATCGAATCGGCGGCGCTGGAGACCGTGATAAGCCGGGTGTTGGCGCTGTCGGTAAAGGTATGTCCGGCGCACTGGAGAACGGTGGCATCAATGCGCGCAGCTCGCGCTTTCTCCTCAGCCAATCGTTCCCCTGCAAGGCGTTTAGCGCGAATCTGATGACCAAAATCGACGGGCGAGCGAAGCAGGGCTCGAAGATAGCTAATCGGGCGTTTCGCATTTCGCAAATGCTCCCAGGTCGCCTCGACTACGTCGGACAACAACTTCGCATGTACCTTTGCTTCGCGCATCAGTTTGAAAATCAAAAATTGACGAAAACCCAAGCTCAGCAGGCGCTGGAGGTCCGCGGGGAGATCTCCTGGTTGTCTCTTTTGATTCTTAGGGAACAGATCCTTATATATAGCTCCGTCTGCCACGGTGACACACGGCAACCTAAATGAATGATCGGGTTCGTTGACTTGCTCAGCATCCGACGGAGGTGTCTCGGCGGGTCGTGGACCAGAGGGCTGCTGAGCAAAAGGCGGTGAGATATACCCGAGGACGATCGCGGATTTCTCAGTAAGGTGAAGATAGGCGCGACCAAACAAACCCGCAGTCCCGAAGCGTTTTTGAGGAACTCGCTCAATCAGGCCGGCTGCTTCGAGATCGTCCAGGCTCCGATAGAACGTTCGCATCGACTGCATGGCGCGACCAGTTAAAAGCTCACGGCGGGCGAATATGGCGGCGAAGGGACGATTGGCGTCGACAGTGCGGGCAAGAGCAGCCAGCACTGCCCGAGCGCGCGCAGGGAGTGCCGGAAAGTTCGCAGCGCGATGTGCGGCCCGGAATACGACCCAAGGGAGGTTTGATTGACCAGCCAGGAATTCATCCAGCGCAGTCTGATCGAGGTTGACTGAATCGATGTCGACGGAGTCGTCGGGGTGTGGAAGAGGGTACAAGTCCCCCTCGCCAGCAACGGAAAGTTGCGCGATAAGCATGTCACACGTCCATTTCTTCAAAATGGAAGAGAAACGCTTGACTGCCGATCGCTATCCGCTACACTTCGAGGTGTTGGGCCTTTATCCGATTCCCGTCGGAGAAATGCAGCGGTGGGCAAGCGACAGCGAAGCCCGGTTACTCAAAAGCCTTCGGTTCCCGCCGAAGGCTTTTGTTTTTCCTGCATCGAAATCAGTTCATGATTGTTCTCGGTCGTTTGGTTAAGTCCATGATTTTTAACGATTCCCTACTAGGGAAGTCTTGAGTATCAAGATCAAGACTTCGAGTTACTGATGTTCTAAGCGCTAAGTCATTGATTTAAAGCGGTTCCCTACTAGGGATTACTGCCTTTCAAGTTCCGACTCGATAAACGCGTGAATCCGTTCTGCCCATTGCTCTGCTTCGTCCGCTGCTTTGCCGGAGAAAGAAACGCCGATAACGCCGTTTCGCGCAGAAATTTGGCAAACCTTCTTCGCGCCGCGTTTGACGATTAACGGTTCATGCTTCTCACGGGGTAGCCGATCCGGTTTCGTAGCCGCGACTGCCTGAGCTTGCGTGTATGTATCGTCAGCTAAGAGTCGCTGGATCGCCGCTTTAACTTTGTCCGCCCGACCTTCAGCCACTGCCTTTGCCATCTGTTCTGCAGCGTTGCTTCCCAGCCGCTCGGGGCGAGTGGACAACAGCTCCTTGCATTCGTCGGGGAGTAGATCGAACTTCATGATCCGTCCCACGTGCGAGTCGCTAATGCCTGCCGCCTTTGCCAAATCTTCTTTCGTAATTCCGGTCGAGTCCTGAAGCGATTTAAAGCCCCAGAATTTTTCGAAATCGGAAAGAGTTGGCGATAGGAGGTTGGAAAAGAATGCTGCGTATTCCACCATCGACGCATCGATGTCCAGCACGATGCCGTCGATTTCCGTGCGTCCCAACTCGCGATACACCGAAGCGCGGTTATGCCCCGCCACGATGTCGTACTCGCCATCGTGGCGTTCGCGCACCGTAATAGGCTGAGCGAGGGGATAAGCCGCCAGATTCGCCTTAAGTTCTGCGTACTCTGCCGGGGTGAGCTTTCGCCGCCGCCCCGGAATTTCATGAAGCTTGTCCAGCGGCAGCTTGCCGGGCGCTCGCTGTTCCAGCGCTCGTTTCAGTTTGTCGATTTCCGCTTGCTGGCTGTGCACTCGACCTTGAAGGCCGATCAGTTGCCCAGGCGCGGTACGCGGCACGACCGGCTCCGAAGGCGTATCTGCACTGTCGTCGTCAAGACGAATACCCGCTGCCTTCGCCTTTTGTTTCGCTGCTGTAGACATGCTTACTCCTTGTCCCAGAGGTAACAGACCTTGCTGTCGATCAAGTCCACCACCTGGTCATAGGGCACGCGGATTCGTCGAAGCGTCGCGGCATTGCCGTCGTAGTTCGGGAAGTCGTACACCGTGGAAAAATCGTTGGTGGTCGTGCGCGCAAGGTCGGTTTCCGGGATTTCGACCGGCAAGACACGTTCACCATAGGTCGTGATAACCCAGTCGCGAACGATGGACGCGTTCGCCTTGTTTGGCATGCGCGTTACCAGGATGTCGATGAAATCGAACACCTTGGCCTCATCCGCCGACTCCCCAAACTGCTTCATGCCGGAGACCATGTCCGAGAAAAGCGACCAGAACTGAACCATTGATGCGAACGAGAGCGTGTCCGGCATCACCGGCACAATGACGCCGTCCGCCGCAAAAAGCGCGTTGATGGTCAGGTAACTCAACGTGGGCGCGGTATCGATGATGATGTAGTCGTACTCGTGCTTGAGTTCCTTGAGCCCGTCGTTCAGCACGTTCCAGAATTTGGCGCTCGGCGACGCGTGGACGCGCGCCGGCAGCATGAATTCGGCGTTGAACAGATCGGTAGACGACGGGATCAGGTCGAGGTTTTCCCAATACGTTTGCATGGGCAAACCCTTCATATCAAAGGTTTCGCCGCTCACGTAGGCCTCGATCAAGGGCAGAATGGTCTGGTCGCCGTTGATTTCCGCGTGCGGGTTGATCCCGTATAGCGTTGTTGCGCTACCCTGAGGATCCATATCTATATGAAGAACCCGGCGGCCGTGACGCAGAGACAGGCCCTGCGCCAGCACCATCGACGTCGTGGTTTTAGTCACGCCGCCCTTGAAGTTGCCGATTGCTATGACCTTTCCGTCTTTTCCAGGCGGACGCTGTCTTGGCTTGCGTTCCGCCTTGACCCATTCAATGGTTTCGGCGAGCGTGAACTGCCGCGCAGCCCCAGGCTTTTCCTGGGTGCCCTGCGGTAGTTCTCCTTTCTTGATCAGATAGGAGAAGCGCGCTTTGTCGATGCCGCATAGTTCCTGCAGTTTGCCGCTCGGGAACGCCGGGGCAACCTTCCGTGGGAACGGCTGGAGCATTTGAGTGCGAATTCGCTCGAGCATTTTCGCGGAGCGAGCCGCCAAATTGACGAGGTCGTCCGGCGTCACCTCGATGGGTGGCGTCGAAAGGTTAATATCCATGCGTTCTTCCCGGTGGCTCTGGTTCTACCAAAAACGTGGATTCTCCCTGAAAAGGTAGAACCGACGGTAACCGAAGACTAAGAGGTATACGGAGTAAACGCAAGTAAACTTTGCCGGACCGCGACGGCCGCAAAGGCACGTGGTTGTTGGGTTTCGGGGAAAAAGATGAGAAAAGACTTGAGGCGGATCGGGGGTTTCGCGGCGCTTTAGGTCTGCAGATTCAAGCGCTGGCGTGGAATTTCTTACTGTTATCGGTTTGGCAAAACGCCCGTTTTACTGCTCGCGACCTGACTTTGGCGGCGAGCTCTCACATAGAGAAGCGTCGTCGAAAGGTTAGCGTGGCCGAGGCGAGCCTGAACTTCCCGGCAATCCGCGCCGCTTTCGAGCGCGTGGTGCGAGTGGGTATGGCGGACCCAATGCGTGCTGGCATTAGGACGATTACGCAAATCGACCGGGCTTTGCGCCGTCGAAGGGAGTGCGGTCCAGGAGAAAAGCCGACGGAACACCTGCCCGAGGCCATCGGGCGTGAGTGATTTGCCGGTACGGAAATGCGTGAGGAGCGGGGTCTCGGCCGGACACGCGCCTGGATCCCCGGGCAAACCGCGGACACGCAGGCTCTCAAAAACCAGTTCCATCACCGCCTGCGGGACTGGGATGGTCCGCGCCGCGCGGCCTTTTCCGGGTACAGCTAACTGCCAGCCTTTATCTATTGTGCTTCTCAGCGCCGTCCGGGTAAGCCGGCCTGTCGTGGCATAGGCCAATTCCGCTCGGCGGAGCCCAGTCGAATAAGCCAGGTTCAGCGCCAGATAGTCGCGCAATTCTCGCTGAGAATACCGGGCGCGAGACGTCGCCTGAACCACGCTTTGCCACTGTTTATGGTCAAGCGAACGCCCCGAAACGTCTATGCGCGCGCCGATCGCCACCGCCGGTGAACCCGAAAACGGGTTGCTTGCCCAATAGTTCTGGTCGACTAGCCATTGACCCATCGCGTGGAGAATCGCCCGGGCGGTTTCCCGGCTACGGTCGGAGAGACCGCCGACAAACGGTCGCCAATCGGGGTGAAAACGCTCGATTTTCGCGCTCCCCACCCAGCGGGCAGCCGGCTGCGGATCGGCCAAAAACGTCCCGATGTATTGCGCACAGTCGGTGTTGTCCAGCGACGAGAACGCCTTGTTCTTCTCATTGACCGCCCACAGAAGTAGCCGTTCCGCCTCTCGCCGGTAGGCGCGCGCGGTGTGCGGGCTGTGTTGACGCGTAGCGAGCCATGCATCGATTGCCTGCAAATCCGTGTTCAGCGAACACTGAAAAACGAGGTTAGGCGCCCGGTTCGTGCCGCTCGATCCGTCGATTTCCGCGGGTACATCAAGCGATTCGATGGGAACGATGCCGTTCTGGCGCGGCCGTGCAAGTCCAGGATCGTTGCTGGACAAGCGCCGGCGCGGCGTGACCGCGCGCTTCGACAGCGTATGACGCAGCGAATCGGCGTGAAGGGCAAGCCAGTCGACAATGCGGCGCGCTGCTTTCGGCCCGACGCGCGGCACGCTCGAATGCCACCGGTGGCCGCGCTGCTCGATGAATCCGAGGAGGTCGACGAGCGTATGGATGCCCGAGTGTTGAAGACGGCCGGCGATCGCGGGCTCGAGCCAGCTCGCGACAGGATGGTCACGCTGCGGCGCCTGGACCAGACTGGCTTCCATGCGAGCGAGCGCGTCGACCTGACGCCGGCGCAGACGCGCATTCCGGGTCGCACGCCGGTCGATGCCCGGCGCGTTTTCCAGCGGAAACTCCGCCCGATAAAGCTCCAGAAGCTCGGCTTCGCTGTGAAAACCGTTTGGATCGACAGCTTCGCGGTAGGCCTCCAGCGTCGGCATCTCGCTTGCTGCGAGCCGTTGTGTTTCTGGAATGCTGCCCGGTCTGAGGCGCAGAAGATGCGTGGCTTCGACATCGCGCGTGCGGCGTGCGGCGCCGGACAGAGTGTCGCGTAGAAGTCCGATGAGCCGGCGGGTGGCACGGAGGTCGGTGGTGGCGTCGCCGTAGGTCGCATGTAGCTGTTCGATCGAAACGCCATCGAGATAACCGCGGTACAGCGCGAAATGTTCACGCGTGAGCCGCTTGATTGAGGCGCGGTTCTCGGGATTGCGGGCAGATGACGTAGGCGAAGCAGCCGACATGAGTTATTTATGCTTTGGTTTCAATAGCTTGGAGGAAGGCTACCAGCGCATGGGCGGTTTGACAACAAAAAACGCTACATCTGATAAGTATACGGAGCAGGGCGAGTGTTGGTCGTGCGTCGTCGGTGGTCGACGCGCTATGACCGAGCTCTAAATAGAATCAGAGGGAGTAGAGAAGGCCGGAGCGCCCACATCCGAACACTGGCTGGAAACTAAAGCTGATGAGCGAAGTGGTGCCGCGAGTCGCATGAGGTTCGAACGCAGACCAGACGAAGCTGCCGATTCCCGGTGAACTCGTGCAAGCCGGTCCGAACCACCGACCGACCCGCACCATCCCTATATGGATAACCCGCGATTAAGCCGCGAGAGCCGCGGCAACCACGGCTGCCAGTGGCGTTGTCGACCGGCCGAGGAGTTGGCTTAACTGATGACCGTCATCGAAGAGCGCCCCTTTCGATGCGCCTGTGTCCGAATCCGACAACAGCTCAGCCACAGCCTCCGGCAATCCGACTTCGATCAACGCCTCCTTATATTCCGGTTCGGAGAGATTCCGGTACTCGACCTTCTTGCCCGACTGCCGCGTCACTTCGGCGGCGAGATCAGCGAGGGTGTACGCGGTATCGCCGGCCAGTTCATAAACGCGTCCCGCTTGCCCGTCGCGTGTCATCACGATTGCTGCTGCCTCCGCGTAGTCCGCCCGCGCCGCGGACGCAATCTTGCCGTTCCCCGCGCTGCCAAGGATCGCGCCGTGTTCGAGTGCGGGGGCGAGGCTGCGCGTGTAATTTTCGGTGTACCAGCCGTTACGTAGCAAAACGAACGGCACCGCCGACGCGCGCAATGCCGCCTCGGTTTCGCGATGTTCGGCGGCCAGTCCGAGTGGCGTTGTATCGGCGTGCAGCACGCTCGTGTAGCCGATCAATTCGACGCCGCTGCGTTTCGCGGCTTCGATAGCGGCGCGATGCTGGACCGCGCGCCGGCCAATTTCACTCGATGAGATCAGCAGCAATTTGTCCGCGCCCTCGAAGGCGGCGTCGAGCGTGGCGGGTTCGTTATAGTCGGCGCGCCGGACCTGCACGCCCAACGCGGCGAGGTCGGCGGCCTTCTCCGGACTGCGAACTGCAGCAACGATTTCGCTTGCGGGTTGGGTCTTCAACAATGCCTGAATGACGAGCCGGCCAAGTTGGCCCGTAGCTCCGGTAACGACGATCATGATCAAACTCCTGGGGGAAGTGACAACAGAAGCCGTACCGTATCGGATAAACTAACTTTTCGTAAGTACGTACGCGGAGGTAAGTATCCATGGACTCAAACATTGATTTTCCCCACGATGGCGTCCCGTTGTCGGACCAGGTGCGCCGCGGCGAATTACTGTCGGCGGACTGCCCGTCGCGGGAAGTGCTTAAGCATGTGACCAGTCGCTGGGGCGTGCTCGTCTTGATGGTGTTGCTGGACCAGACCTGCCGTTTCAGCGATCTGCGTCGGAAGGTGGATGGCGTGAGCGAAAAAATGCTTGCGCAGACTTTGCAGTGGCTGGTGGCTGATGGCTTCGTGATACGCACTGCGTACGAGGAGGTGCCACCGCATGTGGACTATCGGCTGACGCCGCTGGGCGAGGAGGTCGCGCAGCAAGTCACTTCGCTGGCGGACTGGATCGAGGTGAATCTTTCGCGCATTCTGAGTGCGCGGGTGGTGGAAGCGTAGAAGGACCAGCGAACCTCAAAACGGGAAGGACGTTCGGCCACATCGGTTCCCGCGCAGGCGAAAAAGTGGTCCTCATGCAAATCATCGAGGTTATCGGGGGCGCACAGTTACCGCTGCCTAGTGATCCTTTGGCTTAGCTCTGCACCGGCCCAATCAATCGTCGCCTCCTCGGCAGCACACCTTTTCCCCGGTCTCAAAACGACCATCGCGCCTCCTATGAACGGAGCAAGCGATGCCATCGCGCGCCTTCAGAAAAGTACGACCTCGGGTAAACCCCCTCTATCCGTTCAGTTTTTGGCTTCATCTAATAAAAATGAATGTTGTTGACGACATACATTTATAACTCAGACGAACCAAAACCCGATGCCCACTTCCCCTATCACCGCTGCCGAGCTTTCGCGCGCTTATGCCGCCGGCGACGCAGATCCCGTCGCGATCACGGAAGCCGCACTGTCGAAAGCGCTTGATGTTCCCGCCGTGTTTCTCGCGGTCACGCCGGAGCGTGCGCGGTTCGAAGCGACCGCATCCGCGAGACGCTGGCGCGAAGGCCGGCCGCTGAGTGCACTCGATGGCGTGCCGGTCGCGTGGAAAGATCTCTTCGATATCGCCGGCACCGTCACGACGGCCGGCTCCGCCGTATTCGCCGAACATCCACGCGCCACAGCAGACGCACCGCTAGTTGCCGCGGGCGCACGCGCCGGCATGGTGTGTATCGGCAAGACGGGTTTGAGCGAATTTGCGTTTTCAGGACTCGGCCTCAACCCGCACTTCGGCACGGCGGCAAATCTCTCGCTTGACGGCGGCCGGCGCGTGCCCGGCGGTTCCTCGTCTGGAGCGGCAATCGCGGTGGCCGCGGGCATTGTGCCCATCGCAATCGGGACCGACACCGGCGGATCCATCCGCGTGCCGTCCGCATTCAACGGTCTCACCGGCTATCGCGCGAGCGGTGCGCGGTACTCGCGCGAGGGCGTGGTCGCGTTATCGGCGACGCTCGACACCTGCGGGCCGCTCGCCGCGGACGTGGCGGACTGCGTCGCGTTTGATGCCGCCGTGCGCGCCATCCAGCCACCATCGCCTATCGAAAGCGCCGCGTTCGCGGGCACGCGATTTATCGTCGATCCGGATCTGTTCGAGCGCTATTCCGTCACGCCGGCTGTCGCTGAAAACTTCGAACGTTTCGTCACGCGTCTCCAAGAAGCGGGTGCGGTGATCGAGCGAAGGCCGCTCGCCGTGCTCGTCGCCGTGCGCGACCTGATTCGCGACCAGGGCTGGCTCGGTGGACTCGAAGCGTTTGCGATGCACCGCGCGCTGCTCGACTCGGCGGACGCCGAAAGAATCGATCAGCGCGTGCGCGTACGGCTTGAAGCTAACCGCGCAGTTCCGTCCGGGCGCCTCGAGCAACTCATCGCGCGACGCAAAGAATTGATCGAAGCGTTCGCTAAAGAAACCGTTGGCGCAACGCTCGTCATGCCGACGACCCCACACGTCGCGCCCCTGCTTGCCCCGCTCGAAGCCGATCCCGAGTTGTTCGCACGCGTGAATCTGCAGACGCTCGCGATGACCATGCCCGGCAGTTTCCTCGATACCCCAGCCGTCGCGATGCCCTCCGGCGTCGATGCGGACGGCCTGCCAACGAGCGTGCAAATCATGCGTGCGCAAGGCGACGACGACACGCTGCTGCGCATCGCCGCAGCGCTTGAAACAACGATGCGCTGACGACACCCACGCGCGACGCTCGCAAACCATTCGCTGCACATTTCAACGAAGGAGAAACAAAGATGGCCAAGGAAATCCTGGTGGCATTCGGTATTGACGTGGACGCCGTGGCCGGCTGGCTCGGCTCGTATAGCGGCGAAGACTCACCGGACGATATTTCGCGCGGCCTGTTCGCCGGCGAAATCGGATCGATGCGCCTGCTCAAACTCTTCGAACGCGAAAAGATCAAGACAACGTGGTTTATCCCCGGCCATTCGATCGAAACTTTTCCCTCGCAGATGAAAGCGGTGGCCGACGCGGGCCACGAGATCGGCATTCACGGCTACAGCCACGAGAACCCGATTGCGATGACGCCGGAGCAGGAAGAAGCGGTGCTCGACCGCAGCATCGAACTGGTCACGCAATTATCGGGACGCCGCCCGACGGGTTATGTAGCGCCGTGGTGGGAGTTCAGCCAGGTATCGAATGAATTGCTGGTGAAGAAGGGCATCAAGTACGACCACAGCCTGATGCACAACGACTTTCACCCGTACTACGTGCGCGTGGGCGACACCTGGACCAAGATCGATTACAGCAAACATCCGAGCGCCTGGATGAAGCCGCTCGTGCGCGGCCACGAAACCGATCTGGTCGAGATTCCCGCCAACTGGTATCTCGACGACCTGCCGCCAATGATGTTCATCAAGAAGTCGCCGAATAGCCACGGCTTCGTCAACCCGCGTGACATTGAACAGATGTGGCGCGATCAGTTCGACTGGGTGTATCGCGAGCACGACGACTACGCGGTGTTCCCGATCACGATTCATCCCGATGTCTCCGGCCGTCCGCAAGTGCTGTTGATGCTTGAGCGGCTGATCCAGTATTTCCGCTCGCATGCAGGTGTGCGGTTTTGCACCTGCAATGAAATCGCCGATGACTTCCTCGCCCGCCATCCGCGCGGGAAATAAACCCCTGTCCGCCACTCTTATGGGAGAGCAATGATGAAAGAAAATCCGCTCGCTGCGTCTGGCTTTACGCTGCAAAAGATCCTGCCGGTCGATGTAAAACGCGCAACCATCGTGGCGTTCTTCGCGTGGGTGTTCGCCGTCTATGACTTCATTCTGTTCGGTACGCTGTTGCCGGAGATTGGTAAGCACTACGGATGGGATGCCGCCATGCAAGCCGAGATTGCGACGCTGGTCGCCATCGGGACGGCGGTGATTGCGTTCGCGATCGGACCAGTGCTGGATCGTGCCGGACGCAAGGCGGGTCTCCTGTGGACGGTGGCGGGCGCGGCGCTTTGTTCAGGGCTGACGGTTGTGGGCGGCGCGCTCGGCCAATGGCCGCTCGTGCTGATTCGCTCGCTCTCGGGACTGGGTTACGCCGAGGAAACCGTCAACGCGACCTATCTCAACGAACTGTATTCAGCCGCCAACGATCCGCGCCTGAATCGCAACAAAGGATTTATCTACAGCCTCGTGCAGGGCGGCTGGCCGATCGGCGCGCTGATCGCGTCCGGCTTGACGGCGCTGCTGCTGCCGCGGATCGGCTGGCAGGGCTGCTTTATCTTCGCGACATTCCCGGCCATCGTGATCTTCTTCATGACGCGGCGACTGAAGGAAAGCCCGCAATTCCTGCTGCACAAGCGCATCAAGACTTTGCGCGAAGCAGGTCAGGACGGCGCAGCAAGAACGCTTGCCGGCGAACACCGGGTGGACTATGAGCAGCACAGCCGTGCAGGTCTGCGTGAAGCGTTTCGCGGGACCTCATTGCGCGCGACGCTCGTGCTCGGCGGCGGCATCTTGCTGAACTGGTCGGCTATCCAGGTCTTCAGCGTGCTCGGCACCACGGTGCTGACGCGCGTGCATAACGTGTCGTTCGAGAACTCGCTGCTGATTCTCGTGCTGTCGAATGTGATCGGTTATTGCGGGTATCTGAGCCACGGCTGGATTGGCGACAAGATCGGCCGGCGCAATACGCTGGCAATCGGCTGGATGCTCGGCGGTCTCGCGTTCGCCGGCATGCTCATGGGCCCGAGCAGCACGGGGATTGTCGTGGCGCTTTATAGCCTCGGCCTGTTCTTCCTGATCGGACCGTATTCTGCCGCGCTGTTTTTCATTGGCGAAAGTTATCCGACATCCATCCGCGGCACCGGCAGTTCGATCGTCCACGCGATGGGTCCGATCGGCGCAATTCTCGCCGGCGTGGGCGTGACGGCGATGCTCAATCACGGCGGTGACTGGATGCACGCCGCCATCTGGTTCGGCGCGGTGCCGTGTTTCCTGTCCGGCGTGCTGATCTTCTTTGCGAAGCACGTCAATCCCGAGGAAATCAAATGAACATCCCAGCAGCATCGAAAGGAAAAGTGCAACGCGTCGCCATTGTTACCGGCGCGGCCAGCGGTATCGGGCAGGCGCTCGCGGTAGCGTACGCGCAGATTGGCGTGGCGGTGGTCGGTGGTTATTTTTCCGGCGATCCGCACGATCCCGCGCAGACTGAACGCGCCGTGCGCGAAGCGGGCGGCGAATGCGTGATGCGGGCAGTCAATGTGACCTCGGCCGACGAGGTCGAGGCATTCGCCCAAGTGGCCGTCGACCGTTTCGGCCGGCTGGATTACGCGGTCGCCAATGCGGGTTTGCTGCGCCAGGCCGCGCTCACCGAGATGCGCGATGAGCAATGGATGGAGATGCTCGACGTCGATCTGTCCGGTGTGATGCGGACGTTTCGCGCGGCGGCTCGCCATATCGAGGATCACGGCGCGATGGTGGCAATTTCATCGATAGCCGGCGGTGTCTACGGCTGGGAACAGCACGCGCATTATTCGGCAGCGAAGGCGGGCGTACCGGGCCTGTGCCGCGCCGTCGCAATGGAACTCGCGCCGCGCGGCGTGCGTTGCAACGCGGTGATTCCGGGGTTGATTGAAACACCGCAATCACTCGATGCCGTCAACTCGCTCGGTCCCGACGGCCTGCGTGAAGCGGCGCGCGCGATCCCGTTGCAACGCGTCGGCCGTCCAAGCGAGATCGCCACGCTGATCCGCTTCCTCACCAGCGACGACGCGTCTTATATCACCGGCCAGTCGATCATCGCAGACGGCGGCCTGACCGTGCGCTGGCCGGGCTAAGGAGAGTTTTCGAATGACCACTTTGTTTTCACTCGATGGCCGCCGCGCGGTCGTCACCGGCGCGGCCAGCGGGATCGGCGCGGCAATCGCGAATCTTTACGCGGCGGCCGGCGCGCGTCTGCTGCTTGCCGATCGCGATGCGGCGCGCCTCGCACTCCAGGCCGATGCCTGCCGCGCAGCCGGTGCGACGGTCGAAACGGTGCAGGCGGATGTCGGCGATGAAACCGGTGCGAACCGCATTGTCGATCGATGTATCGAAGCATTCGGCGGTATCGATATTCTCGTGAACAACGCCGGCATGCTGACGCAGGCGCGCTGCACGGATCTCACCACGGCGATGTGGGACGACATGATGCGAGTCGATTTGCGCAGCGTGTTTTTGTGCACGCGGCGCGCGTTGCCTTCAATGACCGCGCAACGTTGGGGCCGCGTGATCAATGTTGCTTCGCAACTGGGCATCAAAGGGGGCGCGGAGTTATCCCACTACTCAGCGGCGAAGGCGGGCGTGATCGGATTCACGAAGTCGCTCGCGCTGGAAGTGGCGCCGGATAACGTGCTCGTCAACGCGATCGCACCGGGACCGATCGAGACGCCGCTCGTCGATGGCATCAGCGCCGCGTGGAAGCAGGCGAAGTCGGCGGAGTTGCCGTTGCGGCGTTTTGGCCTTGCCGATGAAGTCGCGCCCACGGCTTTGCTGCTGGCGTCGGATCCGGGTGGGAACCTGTTCGTCGGCCAGACACTCGGGCCGAATTCCGGCGACGTAATGCCATGACGCGTCACTGAACTGACCTACCGGGAGAGACAGGCATGTGCGGCATGTGCGGATTGCTCGGCGGCGGCAACCATTGGTCGAACACCACAGCACCTGTGGCGGGGGCGAACCCGCGTCGACAACGCCTCATCCAGGCGGCGCTTGCCAATCGGGTGCTGGTACCGTTCAGGCTGAAACTCGACGACTTCCACGGGCAGTCGTTCGTATTGTCGTCGCCTACCGGCGCGAGCGAACTCGTCAGCGATTTCGCTCAGGTGTGGCGCGTGGCCGAACGCATGCTCGGGCATCCGCTCGATCCGCTGACGCTTTTCATCGACGACACGGCGGCACCATGAGCCTGAGCTACGACATCCTGCCGCTGACGCTCGTGACCGGTTTTCTCGGCAGCGGCAAATCGACCTTGCTCGCCGATGTTCTGCAAGGCGACGCCGCGCGCGATACCGCCGTCCTCGTCAACGAATTCGGCGATGTCGGCCTGGACCATCTGTTGATCGGGGAAGTGGACGCACGCACCGTACTGCTCGATAACGGCTGCGTGTGCTGCTCGATTCGCGGCGAGCTGAAGGAGGCGCTCGCGACGCTTTTCTCTCAGCGCGCTCGCGGTGAAGTACCGCCGTTCACGCGTGTCGTGCTGGAGACCACCGGACTCGCGACGCCTGCGCCGATTATCGCCACGCTGCTCGCCGATCCCGTGATCCGCAGCCACTACGCGCTGAACGCGACGATTACCGTTGTCGATGCAGTGAACGCCGCCGAGCAACACGCACGGTATCCCGAATGGCTCGCGCAGGTGACAGCCGCGGACCGGCTGCTCATCAGCAAGCCGGATCTCGTCGATGAAACGCGTCTGGCCGAGTTGGCAGCTGCGCTCGCGGCACTCAATCCAGCCGCCGAGATTCTGATTCGCGGCGATGTATCGAACGCAAAGGGTATCGATCGGCATAGCGGACGTGCGTTGCTCGACATGCTGTTTGCATCGGCGAGTTCGATCGATCTGATCGGGCGTCTCGGGCGTGCTCACCGTCTGGCGAGCACCGGCGTGACAGCAAGCGGCCCGCTTGCGCATCGCGGCGAGCGGACATCAAGCGGCGCCGGGTCCATTCAGTCGTTCTGTATGCAGATCGATGCGCCCATCGACTGGCAAATCTTCACTATCTGGTTCACGATGCTTCTCAACCGTCACGGTGATAAGATTTTGCGGGTCAAGGGCCTGTTGTCTATCGCGGGCTCGGGCCAGCCGGCTGTGCTCCACGCCGTGCAGCATCTGGTTCATCCCGTGCTGCATCTGGACGCCTGGCCGTCGGCGTCGGCCAATCCGGAGCGCCGCTCGCAGCTTGTGTTCATCACAGAAGGTCTCGGCCGCGATGCGATCGAAGCGTCGTACGCACGGTTCCAACATCATCTTGAAGAAGAAGCCGTTCATTGAAGCCCAAGTCGACGCCTTCCAAACCTGCCTCGGCCGCCGTGCATCCGGCGAAGGTCGAGTTGCGCGTGCTCGGTACGACGGTCACGCTGCAGGAACACATTCGCAAGCAGGCGGAGCAGGATCTGGGCATCAAGCTGCGTTTTATTGTCGATGACGGTTCCGCCGTGCAGCGCGCTGGCGTGATGCATCCGGAAAACTACGAAGTCTACGATCAGTGGTTTCACAGCATCGACTGCCTGTGGCCCGCGCGCGCGTTACAGCCCATCGAGACCGCGCGGATTCGCCGCTGGGATGAGATCAACTCGCTGCCGCGCACCGGGCAGCTCGACGACCACGCATGCACGAATGCAGGCAGCGTGCCGGTCGATCGTCTCTACGTGCAGCCGGACAACTCGCTCGCTCGCACGCCGACCGCGCGCATCAGCATGTTGCCGCTCACGCACAACGCCGACAGCTTCGTCTATCTGGAAGACGCGTTGCCGCCCGCGCTGCAAGCCACGCCGGAAAGCTGGGCATGGCTACTCGCGCCCGAGCTTAGCGGCCGAGTCGCGTTACAGGCCGATGCGGCCATCGGTGCGATCGACGCAGCGCTTGCCGTCGAGGCAGCGGGGTTAATGAAGTTTGCTGACATCGGCAACCTGACGATTGAAGAGATCGATGGCCTGATTGCGACGCTGATCGACTTCAAGCGACGCGGCCATTTCGCCGGCTTCTGGTCGAGCTTCGCCGAAGCCGCGCAATTGATGATCGCGAACAAGGTGGCGATCCAGAGCATCTGGTCACCGGCGACGGTGGAGCTGGAACGCGCGGGCCTGCGCTTCCGGCTGGCGAGTCCCCGCGAAGGTTATCGTGCATGGTTCGGCGGCATGGCGCTCTCGCGCGTGGTGCGCGGCCGGGTGCTCGACGCCGCTTACGACTATCTGAACTGGTGGCTCGACGGCTGGGCTGGTGCGACCATGGCGCGGCAGGGCTTTTACATCTCCAACCCCGAGCGTTCGCGCAGCCATCTGACCGACGCCGAATGGGCTTACTGGTACGATGGCAAGCCCGCCGCGGCGGAACTGCCCGGGCCGACCAGCAAGCATCTGGTCACCGCGGGCCAGCAGCGCGACGGCGGCAATTACGTTGCGCGCATGGGTCGTATCGCCGTGTGGGATTCCGTGATGGACGAGCATAACTACCTGGTGCGCCGCTGGAACGAATTCATGCGCGCCTGACGCAGCAACCATGATCCGACAATGACAAGAAGCGCACGCGCTGCGCTCAAGCAGCCGACCCGCACCGACAAATCTGCCGAACCTGTGATCGACGCCATGATCGATACCGATACGCGGCTGCGTTATCGCCTGATCCACGACCAGTTGAAAAGCGCGATCGCGCTGGGCCGGATCTCGCCCGGCCTGGTGCTGCTGGAAGGACCGGTTGCGCGTATTTTCGGCACCAGTCGCGTGCCGGTGCGCAAGGCGTTCGAGATGCTGCACGCAGACGGCCTGCTGCATACCTTCGAAGGCCGCGGTTACCTTGTTGCCAGCGCAGACGGCAGCGCGCCCGAGCCGCTGCGCGCACCGCTTTCAGAAGCATCGCTTGGCTTCGAACAGGCACAGGCGCCTCTGGAATTACCGTCGAATAGCGAGCGGATTTATCACGCGCTCGAAGTGGCTGTGTCTATCGCGATTGCGTTCGGTCATTACCGCATCGACGAAAGCGTGGCGGCGAAAGTGTTCGGCGTGAGCCGCAGCGCGGTGCGTGAAGCGTTGAGCCGGCTGCGCGATTTCGGCCTCGTGGAGAAGTCGGCGTATTCGCACTGGCTCGCCGGACCGTTGACCGCGCGAGCGGTCGCACAGGATTACGAATTGCGGATGCTGCTCGAGCCGGCAGCGCTGCGCGCGAGTTATGCGAAGCTGCCGCGCGAGGTGATTGAAGGCGCCTGCGCCGATATCGAACGCGCCATCAGTGATCCTGATTCAATCGACGCCGACGGGCTTCAGCGCCTCGAAACCACGTTGCACGTGGAATGCCTGCAGCACGCGCAGAACAAGAAGCTGCTCGGCACGATCGACCACGCGCTGATGCCGTTGACCGTGAACCACGCGTTCTTCAACGCGTTCAATCTTCATCCCGATCCCGCGACGCTCGTTGAGCATCGCGCGGTGTTGCAGCCTTTACTCGATGGAAACATTGATGCTGCAGCCGACGCGCTGCTCGAGCACTTGCGTGCCGCCCAGAAGCGCACCTTGCAACGGCTGAAGGTGCTGGCCGTGCTGCCCGAGCCGGATCTGCCGGCTTATATGCAGCGTATTGTGTAGGTGCCTGGGCGCGGACCATCTCCATCGCGACAAAGCCATCTTCAAGGCGCTCCCAGTACCCGGCCGTTGATCTTTTCTCCGTACATCGAATTGGGTGAGTCGTGGTACTTCGCACGGGTCGCTTCGACGGAACCGGTAAAGCGAGGATCCTGTGGCCGTTCCTGGCTATCCATGAACGTTGCGACGTCCCACGCTTGCTGGTCGGTCAGCGTATTGCCCAAACCCAGCGGCATGTTCGCCTTGATGAACCCCGCAGCGTTCTGAATTTCACCCATCCCCGCGCCCCAATTAAAAGAATGCGCGCCCCAAAGCGGCGGAAAAACCGCCTTGCCTCCGCTCGACTGTCCCTGCCCGTCCGCTGCATGACACAACGCGCAGTGTTGCGCGTAGACCTGACTGCCGCGCGTGTAGTCGGCTTTCAGTGCCGGCGCGGGAAGCTTGGGATATCCCTGCCCAGGAAGCTTTTCGCCGACCGGAGCCCCTTGCGCCAGCCAGAAGGCGTAAGTCTCGAGTGCGACGAGCACGGGGTCGCCAAGCGGCGGCGCCTTGCCGTTCATGCTGTAGCGAAAGCATCCCTGCAAACGTTCGGCAAATGAATTGACACGCCCGTTCTTGCCTCGATACGCCGGATACACAAGATACGCCGCCCACAATGGGCTTGAGTTTGGTTTGCGCCCCGCGTCCAAATGGCAACTTGCACAATTTAATGAGTTGCCAACGTACTTCCCCGCAAATTCCTGCGTGTGAGTAAAAATCTGCTCGCCTAACTTGATCGATTTTCCAAACTCGTTCGTTGGCATCGCTGCTTCCGCAGGTGGCGCGAACGCTTTCGCATCCGATGGCGCGGAAGGCTCCGGCGTCGAGCCTTCCGCCGCGTAGGTGATGCCGCCCATTGCACCGGACGCTATGACGAGCAATCCGGTGAGCGTTCCTTTAGAGAACCAGGATTGACCGATCATTGCTTGCTCCCGACAGGCGCCGCGTTGTCAGAGGGTCCAACATTGCCTGCGTAGTAAGCGGCTACCGCCGAGATATCCGTATCGGAAAGCTTGCTCACGATAACCGGCATCAACGCCATCGGACCGGGCGGCCTGACGCCCTTTTTCCAGCCGTGCAGTTGGCTCTCGATATACGCTGCCGGCTGGCCCGCGAGCGGCGGAAACGCCACGCCCACGCCAATGCCTCCAGGGCCGTGGCATTGCGCGCATGCGGGAAGGCCCTGATCCCATCGCCCGCGGGTGGCGATCCACGCACCAGTGTCCGAGGGTTTGATCGCAGCACTGTCGTTGGTCTTTATTCCCGCAGGCGGCGGCAGAGAGCTGAAGTAAATCGCGACGGCACTGCGCCCATTCGCCGACAACAGCTTGGCGAACGGCTGCATGATGGTGCTCTGGCGTTCTCCATTGGCGAACGCCGATAACTGTCCGGAAAGATAGGAAGCGTTGACACCGGCTAGCCGGGGAAAGCCGGCCGCAGCATTGCCTTCGCCCTTCGCACCGTGGCAACTGATGCACGCTGCGACACCCTTCGCGGTTCCCTGTGTGGCGATCGTTTTCCCGACCATCATATCGTCAGCACGAGCGGTCGCTGTCATGCCCAAGGCAATCGTGACAACACACATGGCGAACGTGGATCTTGATGGTACCTTTCCAATTGCACCGCTCATATCATCTCCTGTTGAGCGTCGCCATGATCTTTTTCACTTTGTGTAGTGAAAGCCGACTTGCTGGAGTTCAGGCAAGGTTCCCACTGCGCCGGGCGTAATGATCGCGCTGGGAATAACGTGGTTCGTGAGCTCCGCCGCGAGTGCATCCAGGGAAAGCTTGTCGGGATTCACGTTTGCGCTGATCAGCCTGTCGGCCAGTTCCCAAATCGCGTTATGACACGACAGAAAGACGACCCCCCTTCGTTGCAACGCAGGGATGCTGTTGTCGTGCGATGAAAATGCTCCCTCGGCGCTTTCGTGATTCGTTGCGTCCTGTGAACTGGCCGATTTGTCGTCGAGCAATGTGTTGGCCGTGAACTTGTCCCACATCGCTTGCTGGAACAAGGCGAGATGGGCCGACCCGTGGGTCGCCGAAACGACCAGGAATTCGGGATGTTTGAACGACCAGATCTGCGCATTCAGAGAGTTGCGCATCAGGTTGAGCCACGGACCACCAATCTCCGTGTTATCCCACACCTGTCGTTCCCCGCCGCGGTATCCGATCACCTCGGACAATGCCCCGTGGTCCCATTGGTCTGGACGCTCGAGTATCATCGGGACGGTTTTAAAATCACGGCGCCTGGGAGCTTGCGCCAAGCGCTGCGTGAGTTGAGCCAGATTGGGTGCGCCGGAGGGTAACAACGAGACAGCTTCCGCCGCGATTGCTCGTGACTGACCTGTCGCGCTCAAGATCGCCGTGCCGGCTGCGAGGCCGAACGTCTTCAACGCGCCGCGCCGAGCCATCTTTTCAGTCATTTCACTGTCTCCGAGTGATGGTTCAAAGCAGGTTGACGGATCAACCCGGTTAGATTTGTGCGCACCAGGGGGCGGCTTTCAAACCCCGCTTCGAGAAGATCGCCGCACCTTCTTTACACTTCTGGAAATCAACGAATTGCCCGGAGGCGGCATACGGCGACTACCAGGGATTTACAGATCGCAGGTAAGCGAAATCAGTGGGCGCAGGGGTAACGCGACTGGTCCCATATTCATTGCAACCTCCATGCTTCTTGCCGTCTAAAGCGGCATCAAGCTATACCCGTCGTGTTGCAAAACGGTGATGGTCGTGAGCGCTGAGAGCGAGCGCGTAACACCGGGAAGAAGTCCGTCCTGCGTAAAGCCATTGGCGATCAGTGCCTGCGCGCAAACCGATACTTCAACGCCTACGGCCTGCAGTGCAGCAATGAGACGCGCATTGGGGTTGGGTGTTCCGTTGCAGGCCTGGTATTGCGCGTCGTGTAAAACACTGGCTGTTGCTTCCCCGTGGATAACGGCGACACATCGAAGTCGATCGGGCGTTACTCCGGACATGCTGTACAAATTCACTGTTCGCGCTACGCGCTCCAGACCCGCATGGGGTGCCTCGGGCTTCTTGCCTGGAGCGCTCACCGAGAAAACGATCTGGTATGTCGCGCACGCGTCCGGAACATGAACCGCACCCTCGATCCGATGCGCCTTACCAAATTGCTCTATGACCGGAATTCCGGCAATGGAGTGTTCTTGCGTCATGACTTGTTAGCAGGTCCTTAGACGGAAATGGTCGAGATTCATTATGCTTGCCAGGCGTGATAGAGCATATAGGCCGCGACCGAGATGATCATTGCGGAGAAAACGAGATTCAGCGCGCCACGCTTGCGTGCGAGACGACTTGCAGCACGAGTACCCAAGAGGCCGCCAACAACGCCGCCGCCGACAAATTCCGCCGCAACAAGCCAATCGACCTGGCCCGAAAGTGAATAGTTGATCGCTGTCGTCAATCCAAACGAACCAACGGCGAATAAAGAGGTTCCGATCGCATCAACGATCTGCATTCGACCGGCGAACATCAGGCCTGGGACTACCAGAAAGCCTCCGCCGATCCCAAAGAATCCCGACAAGCTTCCTGCGCCCAGTCCCGTTCCACATAGACGAGGATAAGGCGTCGGGTAGGCGGCAGCAATCGTGGTTGCTGCAGGGCGCGGCCGGAGCATGAGGAAAGCGACAAAGCACATCAGGAACGCAAAATAGGTCAAAAGCTTTTGACCATCGACGAGCTTGCCAACGGTCGAACCCAGCGTTGCGCCAAGCACGCCGCTCGCCGCGAACGCGAAGGCCGGCCCCCACCGGACATGCCCGGCTCGCGCGTGCGGAATCATATTGATGTAGGCGCTTGCTGCGACCGCTAACGCCGCGGTCCCGATCGCGATGTGCGGGTTGTGAACGCCGACTACGTAAAGGATCAGCGGCACGGCGAGAATCGAACCGCCTCCGCCGACGAGGCCAAGCGAGAAGCTCACGAAACCGCCGCATAGCGCCGCGGCGATACCTTGCGTCATTGGGGTGGAGGCAAGGATCATGGATCAGCCTTGGCGCTTTGCCAGCGTAGAGGGCTGACCACACGCCAGGTTCGCGGGTATGGCGACATCCATCATCTTCGGGTTCGGAAGGTTCAAGCCCCTCATGATCTCCACGTACTCGCTCTCTGTTTTCCCCGCCAGCCTCGGATTGAAATGCTTCTCCTCGCCAATGCTTGACGCGGTCCACCCCTTGTAATCGTGAGCGGGATAGAGCGTTGTTGCGTCGGGCAGCTTGAACAGCTTGTTGACGATCGAATCCCACGACCGATGCGGGTCTCCTCCCTGAAAGTCTGTGCGCCCGCTGCCGCGAATGAGCAGTACATCGCCGGTGAAAACGGCCTTCGGTGCCGAAGGGTTCAGGACAAAGCTAAACGACTCGTTGGTGTGGCCAGGCGTGTAGAGAGCCCGCAATTCGATTCCGTCGACACGGACGATCTCGTCCTCACGCACATGCTGCGACACGCAATCCGCCTGCGACAATTCCCCCATGATCGTCGTGCAGTGCGTGGTGTCTCGCAGGTCGCCGAGCGCTGTAATGTGATCGGCGTGAGTGTGGGTGTCGATAGCGTGAACCAGTCGCAGATCCAACTGCTCGATCAGCTTGAGATATTGCTCGAGCTGGTCTTTGACGGGATCAATGATGACTGCCTCCCCGCCTGCTCGAGAGGCGAGCACGTAAGTGTACGTGCTCGACATGGCATCGAAAAGTTGCCGGAAAAGCATCGCCTTATAACCTCAGAAAAAACGCTATATTACTTTTTCGTATAAGCTTATATCTGTATAGAATATAGTATTGAAACCATGGAAAGTCAACGGGAGGAAGGAGTCGTGGCTATGAACGCGGGCATTCGAACATCGTTTAGCGTGGTGATCGTGGGTGCGGGCGCAGGCGGGACAAGTGTCGCTGCGCGCCTCAAACGCATGAGTCCGACGCTCGACATTGCGGTCATTGATCCGTCGGAATTCCACTATTACCAGCCGGCCTGGACATTGGTCGGTGGTGGCCAATACGACAGCGCAAAAACGCGGCGTCCGATGCGTGAGTGCTTACCGCATGGAGTCGAATTTATTCCCGGCCGGGTAACCGCATTTGAGCCGGATCAGAACGTGGTCGTTCTTGAGGGCGACACGAGGATCGGCTACAAGTACCTGGTCGTGGCGGCTGGAATTCAACTTGATTGGG
>Ga0185299_10002224_pt1 | contig 31242 bp, 30 predicted proteins | sample PaiPotPPA55metaG_FD_128002 | JGI IMG/M metagenome (GOLD analysis project Ga0185299, IMG submission 128002) | Iron sulfur acid spring bacterial and archeal communities from Banff, Canada, to study Microbial Dark Matter (Phase II) - Paint Pots PPA... ...
ACGGTGCTGGTCGTGTGGCTCGTGCTCACGAGCCACTCGCTGGCCGCCCATTCGACCAAGACGAACGCGCCGATCACAATGGTCGAAACGATCGCGAAGACGGCGGCGCGGTTCAAGAAGAACCCGATGTCGATCAGCCGACGGCTGAGTGCAGCGTACGTCAGCGCGACCGGTGCGGTTAGAATCACCAGGGCGCTAACAACGTTCGCGACAACCAAGACGTCATAGGATGGCGACAACGAGTATGCGATCAGAGCTACGATGAAAGAGCAAAAAAAGGCTGCAAGAGGTACCAGCGTCCACACCGCTCGCTGACGCTCCACGCCGCGGGATGCGGCAATTGCGAGCACGCTGCAGACCGCTGCCATTAGGACAGCGACCGCGGCCGAAACGATCGCCGCGAGCCCAGAGTTGAACGGGAGCGGATCGAACTGTAGCGTGATAACTCCCGCAATCCCAATTGCGCCGAGCGCGATTCCGATCGCGGTGAACGTGTAACATAGCCATTGTGCGATACGACGAGGCCGCGAGAGCGGCTGGGCGAAGGAGCTTGCGAACGCCGCCAACAGCGCGATCGACAACGGCGCAGCTACGTTGGTGGCGAGATTGGCGAGGATATACGCCCACGCCCATGGCCCCGCGAAATAGTTCGTGCCTGCAAGAGCAAAAACCGCGAGAAACAGCGAGAGCAGTCGCATCTGGGGCATATCGGCGCGGCGCCACGCAATCAGAGCTGCAAACAGCAGAAGCCAGAGGACCGCGAACCAACCTAGCCCGGAGTCCCACGTAAGTTTTCCCGGGCGCGGTATGACCGTAAGCTCTTTTTGCAGCGAACCCGTGTGCACTAAGAGGATGAGAGGCCGCCCAGTGAGCGGTACTCCCAAAAGTGAAAAACGCTCGACAAGACTATTCGCGCGTATGTCAATAAGATCGCCTCGACGAAGGCCGGCACGGGCGGCTGGCCCGCCGGGTTCGACAGAGGTAATCGCGAGATTAAATGATTTCGAGGAGGCGCCGGTATTGGCTCCCAAGTCGCCTTGCCACGGCGGAGCGCCGCCCATTCCAGTCGCGTCAACGACCATCGCTACCTGGACGAGCGCCGTAAGCGCGCAAATCGTCAGAAGTACCGGTCGCCAAGCGATGCGGTTCATAGTGGGGTTTTAATCGCGTAAGACGACGGTTCCCTTAGCGCCCATGCTTCAGCGCAACGGGGCGCCCGAATCGTCCTGAATCGTATCGTGGTAACTCGACTGCTACGGTATGGCCCGATGCAACTCGGCGGTGCAGCCGTTCGGCTCCCGATAGAGTATCGCTTGCAGCGTGAAACTTCCGAGGTCAGAAAAAGAAACGCCCGCACCTTACAGGACGGGCGTTTTACTGGTCGGGCTGACAGGATTTGAACCTGCGGCCCCTTGACCCCCAGTCAAGTGCGCTACCAAGCTGCGCCACAGCCCGCCGCCCTTCGACAAGCTCAGGGTGACACTACGGGTTGGCGACCATCACAATCCATTCCCCTTCCAAGTCGCGCGTGCGGCCGACTTCCCGCCAACCGGTTTTGAAATAGAGCGCGATCGCCGCTGCATTCGAAGGCCGCACCTCCAGCCTCACTTCCGGCACCTTGAGCGCGTGCAGTGCTTGCAACCCTACGTTGATCAAGCCCTTCGCGATTCCGCGACCTTGCGCTTCAGGTTCAACCGCCACATTCAGCAATTGCGCATCGCCGTGCGTTCGAAACCGGTGGCCTTGGAAGAGAAAATACAGCTTGTTCCTCAACGTTCGCGTCAGGCGGCCAGGCCGCATGTCGTACTGTCCGGATACGCCGCGAGCGATCCATTTGAAGACCGCTCCGGAGAAGACCGCGCTCCGCTGTACGGCACGCAGGCTCGGTACGAACAGCGCGTAGCCCACGAGCCGTCCATCGTCGCGGGCTGCCAAAAATCCGGCCCCCCAGGTACGCTGCAGGAAGCTCCACACGTCAAGCAGGGCATTCGGGCGGGCATTTTCTATGAACCGTACGCCCTGCTCGCGCACAAAGGCACGCTCAAAGATTCGAATCGCCGGGAGAACTTCGTTGCGGTCGAGAGGACCGATCTCTAGCGCTTGCGCTTGCTCTTGCTCGCGCCCTTGGCGCGTCCGGAGCTTCGCGCGCCGCTGACTGCATCGCGCAACGATTTTCCGGCTTGGAACGCCGGCACTTTGCGGGCGGCAATGGTGATCTTCTCACCGGTCTTGGGATTGCGTCCCTCGCGTTTGCGTCGATGGCGCACGACGAAGCTGCCAAAAGGCGTTAAAGCGACCTTGTCGCCTTTTTGCAGCGCCGTTCTGATTTCGTCGAGCAACATATCTACTAGCTCGCCAACCTGGCGGCGCGACATTTCATGCTCGGTCGCGAGAGTTTCGATTAAATCGGCTTTCGTCAAAGGAAATCTCCTTAACGGCTCGGGGAGGTTGTGATGGGACCGGTTGCTTGCAAAAGGGGATATACGAAGGCGGGTGAGCCGGTCCTGCACCCTTCGAAAAAACCTTACCCGATGCGGATTTGCGCGGCTGCGCGTACCGCGAGCACGTACGATTGCGAGCCGAATCCGACGATCGACCCGACGCACGCCGGTGCAATAACGCTCTGCCTGCGAAATGGCTCCCGAGCGAAGATGTTCGAGAGATGGACCTCGATGGCCACAACGCCGGCGGCTGTTATTGCGTCGGCGATCGCATGGGAATAATGACTGTAGGCGCCGGGGTTGATGATTAACACATCAGCCGAGTTTCGCGCGCCTTGAATGGCGTCGATGATCTCTCCTTCGGCGTTGAATTGCATGAAGTGCGTGGTGATCGAAAGGTCGGCCGCTGCGGCGGCGACGTCGCGGTTGATCTCCTCGAGCGTCTTAGTTCCATAGATCGCGGGCTCGCGCGTGCCGAGCAAATTCAGGTTCGGCCCATGGATGACAAGCAGGCGCATCGTTTTAGTCCGCATTCGGGCAGGAAAAGCGCTCAACCTCGGAAACTGCCAGCGGCGATGCCGGACGAAATCGTTGTCGCATCAGCTCCCGACCGAGGCATCGCGATCGTCGCGGCGATAACGACCGAACTCGTCGGCGAAGCACAGTCCCGCCATCAGCTCTCGCCGACTGCCAGCGCCGCCGTCGGACGGCTGATGACCGGTGCGGCGCTCCTTGGAGCGAGCTTGAAGGGCGGCGAGCGCCTCTCGCTGCAGGTCGTCGGCGACGGACCGCTGCAAAGCATCGTGGCCGACATGGCGCGCTTGCGTAACGGCACCATCGGCATACGCGCCTACGCAAAGCGACCGCGTGCCGACGTTCCGCTCAATGCACGCGGAAAGTTCGACGTCGCCGCAGCGGTCGGTGCTGGATCGCTGCAGGTGACCAAATCGTTTGAAATCGGGCAGCCGTATGTCGGAATCGTTCCTCTTGCGACGGGCGAGATCGGTGACGATCTCGCCGCGTACCTTGCAAAGTCGGAACAAATCCCATCGGCAGTGGCGCTCGGCGTCCTGGCCAATCCGGCCGGGATTACGGCCGCGGGCGGAGTCATGGCGCAAGTCCTCCCGGGCGCAGACGAGAGCGCCGTTGAGTACTTAGAACACCGTGCTCAGGCGATGGCCCCGGTCACGCAGCAGATCGCCGGCGGAGCCGCGGCAACCGACCTGCTTCGTGCGCTCGCCGGGGACATTGCGCTGCGAAATCAGCATACGATCGACGTGCGTTTCGCCTGCAAATGTACGCGCGAACGAGTCAAGCTTGCGCTGCTCGGCTTGGGCCAAGACGAGTTACGCAGGATGGCCGCTGAGCGCCCGGCAACCGAAGCGACGTGTGAGTTTTGCAAGAAGACGTACGTTTTGAGCGCGCAGGAGCTGGAGAAACTCGTTGAGCGGTTGGTCGCAACCTAAGACGGCGGCGGGTCGATGCGCTCCCGGAATGCCTCTTTGATCTTGCCATAGTCGTTCCAATACCACCAACCGCACTCGCAGCGAATCGGGCGCCCATTGAGCTTCGGATAGGCATAAACGCGGCCGCAGCGCTTGCAGATAAACTTTTCTCCTTCGATGGGCGGCTCTGAGGCGTATGTGGTCGCCATGGGCCCCTTGTTTTCAGAGCTCCCGCCCACGACCTCCACGCCCGCCTCAGCGATCGGGCAAAACGCGCACGAACCTGCGCGCTCCGACCGACAGTGTCGCCGGCTGTTCTGCCGTCCACAGGGCGCGGGGATCGCTGACAGCCACGCCGTTCACTTTGACTCCGTTGCCGGAGATCAGCCGTTCGGCCGCGCGTCTGGACCCCGCCAGCCCCGCCGCCACCATCACATCCGATACGCGCCTTGCCTCCCCCAGGTGGATTTCCGGCACGTTATCCGTCGGCAATTCCCGGCGCTGCACGGTTCGCTCAAAATAGTCCCGCGCGCCGCGCGCCGCGGCAGCCCCGTGATAGCGCAGCACGATCTCTTCGGCGAGCTTCTTCTTTTCTTCCATCGGGTGCGCCGTGCCGTTGCCTAAGGCGGCGGCTAGTTGCAGGCACTCGCTTTCTGCACGAAAAGCGGCTAGCCGCGCGTAACGCGGGATCATCTCGTCCGGAATACGCATCAACTTGCCAAACTGCGAGGGCGCGTCTTCGGTTAGCCCCACGTAATTGCCGCTAGACTTCGACATTTTTTTCAATCCATCGAGTCCTTCGAGCAACGGAAGCGTCATACAAACCTGCTCGCGCTGCCCCGCTTGCGCCTGATACTCGCGGCCCATCAGCAAATTGAAGAGTTGATCGTTCCCGCCGAGCTCGATTTCCGCCCGCATCGCAACGCTATCGTAAGCCTGCGCCACCGGATACAAGAATTCGTGAAGAGCGATCGGCGCGCCGGCTGCGTAGCGCTCGGAAAAATCGTTGCGCGCCAGCATCTGGGCCACGGTTACGCGCGAGAGCAAGCGCAAGACGTCTGCCAGCGAGAGCCCCGCCAACCACTCCGAATTGTAGCGCACGCGAACGCGCGCCATATCGAGGACCTTGCCAGCTTGGTTCGCATACGTGATCATGTTGGCGCGGATCTGCTCTTCACCAAGCGGCGGCCGCATCTCGTTGCGGCCGGACGGATCGCCGATGCGCGCCGTGAAATCGCCAATGATCAACGTCACTTCGTGCCCTGCCTCGACGAATTGTTGCAATTTGTGCAGCACGACGGCGTGCCCGAGGTGCAGATCGGGCGTGGTTGGATCCAAGCCGAGTTTTACGACCAGCGGGCGCCCCTGACGTAAGAGCCCGTCGAATTCGGCTCTCGTTTCGACGTGGTCGCAACCGTCCAGCAGTTGGTCTTGCGCGCTATGCGGCATAGGACTCAGCGCAGTTCAAAAACCGTGACGCCGCTGCCTCCCTCGTTCTCGTTGCCGTACCGAACGCCGGTGATCGCTGGATGTTCACGCAAATACTCTTGCAAGCCGCGTCCGAGCAATCCCGTCCCTTTACCGTGAATGAGGCGCAGCGGCGAGTGACCCGTAAGGAGCGCCTCGTCGATCCAGCGCTCCACGATCGGCTCGGCTTCGACATACCGTTTCCCACGAACGTCGAGCTCCGCGATCGTCGCCGTTGCGGCAGCCAGCACTGCGGAGGCGCCCGATGCGCTCTTTCGAGAGACTTTGCGCGCCGGCCCCGCTCGCCGAACGTCGTTCTTGGCCACGGTCGTGCGCATCGCTCCCAAGGACACGAGCAGGTGGTCACCGCCGTCCGCGACGACGTCGGCTTCCTGATCGAGCGAGAGCACGCGCACCCGCTGGCCCGGTTCAAAACGTCCGCCCACCTCTTCGGTGGATGGTTCTTCGGACACGCCGAGGTCGCGATGCAGCTGCTCCAAGACTCGCGTGAGCAGTGCGCTCTGCGATGCGGTGACCTTAGGCTGAACGGACTTCGCCTCGGCGCGACGCTGCAGCTCGACGGTAAAGTCCGCCAGCGCTTTGCGAAGGCGCTCATTAGCGACTTGCGCGAAATCTCGCCGTTCGCTTTGCAATGCCTCCGTACGCCGGCGAAGCGCATCCTGCAAGGCCAAAAGATGGTCGCGCTCACTTCGCAAGCGCTCGCGCTCGCTCACCTGCGCGCTGTGCGCGGAAGCCAGATCCGCCAGCGCGCCTTCATAGTCGCGCTCGCGATTGGACAGGAGCGCCTCGGCCCGCTCGATCAGATCACGCGGCATTCCCATCGCCCTCGCAAGCGGGAACGCGAGCGATTGACCAGGTGCCCCGATATCCAAATGGTAGGTCGGCGCAAATGTATTCGGGTCGAAGCGCACGCTGGCGTTGCTCACACCCCGCGCAGCATGCGCGAACAGCTTGAGTTCGGTCGAATGGGTGGTTACGATGCCGCAAGCGCCCGCCTGCACAAGACGTTCCAGCATTGCGACCGCCAAGGCTGCGCCCGCGGCGGGCTCCGTCCCTCCGCCGATTTCATCGATCAAGACAACTGAGTGCGCGTCGGCTTTCGCGATGATCTCCCGCATCCGCGCTAAATGGGCTGAGAAGGTTGAAGTATTTTCGGCAATCGACTGTTCGTCTCCGATATCCGCAAAGATGCGATCAAAACGGCCGATCCGCGTGCCTGCTTGCGCAGGGAGTTGCAAGCCGCAATATGTCATCGCGATGAAGAGCCCCACCATTTTGAGCGCAACGGTCTTGCCACCCATGTTCGGACCGCTAATGACGATCAGGCGCGCACCCTCTCCGATTGCGATCGATTGGGGCACCGCGCGCTCACCGAGCAGTGGATGGCGTCCCTCACGGATATCGAGCGCCGGCTCGTCCAGTAAATCCGGCGCCACGCCTCGCATCTCCAGGGAAAGCCGAGCCTTAGCGACCAGCACGTCAAGCTGGGCCAGCATGTCGAGATTCGCCTCGATCTGCCACGCATCGCCGGCGACGCGACCCGAAAGCCCTTCCAGAATGCGGGCGACTTCACGCTCTTCTTCGATTCGCAGCGTCCGCACCCGATTGTTTGCCTCCAAGGCGGCCAACGGTTCTACGAACAGAGTTTGCCCGCTCGAGCTCGTGTCGTGGACGATGCCCGGAACCACGCCGCTGTGTTCCGCCTTGACCGGAACGACGAATCGGCCTTCGCGAATCGTGACCACCGCATCTTGGATCGCGCGCGCGTACTTCGCGGAGCGCAGCAACGCCGTAACGCGCTCGCGTGCCTCGCTCTGTGAACTGGCCAGCGCTCGGCGGATCCGGCGTAGGGCTTGCGACGCAGCATCGAGCACCGTAGCGCGTTCATCGATCGCATCCGTGATCGCGGCGATCAGTTCTCGCAGCGGCCGGTAGTTCGCCGTAAGCCGCGCAATCGTTTGCGTTTGCGCCTTGCGCGTCTTGTTGTAAGCTGCAGCCGCCGCGGCGAGGGCGTCACCAATCGCGCGCAGATCGGCTGCCGCGAGTACGGCGCCGATGCGCGCCGCAGCCGTCAATTCGGCGGTATCGATCGCGCGGCCGACGTGCAGATCATCACTGACCACGACTTCGCGAACATCTTCCGTGGCTTGCTGGTCTTCGCGAGCGCGCTCAAACTGCTCGGTGGGCAGCATTCTTTGGGCGGCGGCGCGGCCACGGTCTGTCGCGGTTAGCGCAACCACGCGCTCGCGAATGGCTGCGAAATCAAGCGTCTCGAGCGTGCGGCGATCGGCCAGAGGCGGGAGCGCAGCGTTATTCAAGTCGCTGTTTCAAGCGCTCCTGAACGAATTGCGGGTTGGCTTTACCGCGGCTGGCGCGCATCACTTGGCCAACCAAGAATCCAAAGACATTCGTCTTGCCGGCTTTATAGTCCGCAACCGATTGCGCGTGCGCGGCCAGAACTTCGTCCACAAAGCGGTCGATCGCCGCTGTATTGCTCGTTTGCGCGAGACCTTCGCGCTCGACGATCGCCGTCGGAGCGCCTTCGCCTCGCCACATGCGCGTAAGCAGCTCTTTGGCGATTTTTGAATTGATTGTCCCGCTCTCCACGAGCCCGATCAGCTCCGCTACCTCCTTAGGTGCAACGGCGGACGCATAAACCGGCGTGCCGGTATCGTTCGCTAGCCGCGAAAGATCGCCCAAGACGAAATTTACGCTCTGATGCGCGTTGCCGCTGGCCACGACGCACGCTTCGAAATACTCGGCGAGCAGCAGATTGTCGATCAATTGCGTCGCCTGGGCAACGCTCAGGCCGAAGTCGCGGCGGTAACGCGTGAACCGCTCGTGCGGCAACTCGGGCAGCGAGCCCTTGATGCGCTCGATGGTCGCCGCGTCAACTTCGATCGGAACGAGATCGGGGTCGGGGAAATAGCGGTAGTCGTGGGCCTGTTCTTTGCTGCGCATCGTGTGCGTCGCTTGTAGCACCTCGTCCCAACCGCGCGTTTCCTGCACAACTCGGCCCCCGGACTCGAGCACTGCGATCTGGCGCTCGATTTCGCTTTCGATCGCCCGAAAGACCGAGCGAAACGAGTTCATGTTCTTGATTTCGGCCTTGGTGCCCAGTTCGGTGCTGCCCGCCAAGCGGACGGACACGTTGGCATCGCACCGCAGCGAGCCTTCTTCCATCTTAACGTCGCTGACGCCAAGCTGCACGAACGTCCGTTTGAGCGCCCCCAGATAGGCGACCGCTTCCTGCGCGCTGTGCAACTCCGGCTCGGAAACGCATTCCATCAAGGGCACGCCGGCGCGGTTAAAATCGATTAGCGAGTAGGAACTGCCAGCGATCCGGCCATCGCCCGTTCCCGCGTGCATCGACTTGCCCGTATCTTCTTCCAAATGAATGCGCGTCAGCCGACACTCTTTCATCGTGCCGTCATCGAGCCAATAACGCACGGCTCCGCCTTGGGTCAACGGCATATCGTATTGGGAGATCTGATAATTCTTGGGCATGTCGGGATAGAAGTAGTTCTTGCGGTCGAATTTAGAGAATGTCGGGATCTGCGCCCCAAGCACGAGGCCGGCACGCAGCATGTGCGCAATCGCTTCTTTATTGGCGACGGGTAGCGCGCCCGGAAGCGCGAGGCAGACCGGGCAGATGCGCGTGTTGGGCTCGCCGCCAAATTGATTCGGGCACGCGCAGAACATCTTGCTGTGAGTGCGCAGTTCGACATGGCATTCGATGCCGATTACCGGCTCGTAACGCACCCTGTCGCGCTCGGCCGCTCGAATCGCCACGTTTACTCTTGCAACTCCAAAGCCAACTTGTGTGAACTCGCGTGCCGGGTCGCGTGCTCGTATGCATGCGCGGCGCCGAGCAGTGCACGTTCGCAAAAGAGTGGAGCGCAAAGCTGCAGGCCCATGGGAAGCGGGTTGGCCGCGCCTTCGATTTCAACGGTCCCGCACGGCAACGAAAGCGCCGGCAGACCCGCCAACGACATCGGGATCGTGTAGTAGTCCATCATGTACATGCTATAGGGATCGCTCTTCGCATTAAAGGTAAACGCGGGCGAAGAGGCAGCCGGACACGCGATCAGGTCGCACCGCTCAAACGCACGCTCGAAATCGCCGGCAATCAGCGTGCGCGCCTTCTGCGCTTGGACATAGTAGGCGTCATAGTAGCCGCTCGAGAGCGCATAGGTTCCGATCAAGATACGCCGCTTGACCTCAGGCCCAAAGCCGGCCGCCCGCGTCGCCTCGTACATCTCACCGACATCGGCGCCTTCTACTCGCAGGCCGTACCGGACGCCGTCAAAGCGCGCAAGATTCGAAGAGCATTCCGCCGGAGCGATCAAATAGTAGGTCGCTAGACCATAATCTGCGGTCGGCAGCGACACTTCGACGAGCGTAGCGCCGAGGCGTTCCAGCTCCGCATACGCCCTTTTGTAGAGCGCATCGCTATCGGCGCCGAGTTTTTCGGTTGCGAACTCCTTAACGATGCCGATGCGCGTTCCGCGCAAGTCCTCGCGCAACGCGTTTGCGCTCGGCTCGAGCGGACGCTGCACACTGGTTGAATCCATCGGGTCCCAGCCGGCGATCGCGTCGTAGGCCAGCGCCGCGTCTTCAACGCTGCGTGCAAGCGGGCCGATCTGATCCAGACTCGAGGCAAAGGCGATCAAGCCGTAACGCGATACGCGCCCGTAGGTTGGCTTGAAACCGATCACACCGCAGAAAGCGCCCGGTTCACGAATCGAGCCACCGGTATCGCTGCCCAATCCAATCGCGGCCTGGAATGAGGCAACGGCCGCCGCGCTGCCTCCGCTCGAGCCACCCGGCACGCGCTGTAGGTCGAACGGGTTGCGCGTGACGCCGAGCGCGCTGTTTTCGCATGAGCTTCCCATTGCAAATTCGTCAAGGTTCGCTTTACCGATCGGGATTGCGCCGGCATCCAGCATGCGTTGGACTGCCGTCGCGGTATACGGAGCAATCCAATCGCCGAGAATTTTCGATCCGCAGGTCGTTCTGGTTTGCAGCAAGCACATGTTATCTTTGACCGCGAGCGGCACGCCGGCCAGCGGCAGTTGCTCGCCGGCGGCGATCCGTTCGTCAACGCGCGCTGCGGTTTCGAGCGCCAAGTCGTCGAGCCGCGTTAAGTACGCACCCAGGCGGACGTCCGCGACGTCGACGCGCTGCAGCGTGGCTTGAGTAACTTCGCGAGCCGAGAGTTGGCGCGCATTGACCGCGCGCGCGGTCGAGGCCGCGCTCTGCTCGATCAGCGCCACTAACTCTCCTCGGCAATGATCCGCGGCACGCGAAAATATACGCCCTCTGCTTGCGGCGCCATAGCGAGGCTCGCTGCGCGATCTAAGCAGGGGCCAATCGTATCTTCGCGCTCCACGTTGCGCGATTTAACGACTTGCGCCGTTGCCGGGATGCTAGCGGTATCGAGCTCCGAAATCGCGTTCACGTGCCCCAACAGATCGCCCAACTCTCTGCCGAAGCGCTCCACTTCTTCATCCGTCAGCGCGATGCGCGCCAGTTTTGCAACGTACCGAATGTTGATGTGGGTTGATGGCATCTTTAGCGATTCTCCCGGCGCGCAAGCATGGCCAAGCTCTCCACATGGCCGGTCTGCGGAAACATGTCAAACGGCTGAACGGTTGGCAGATCGTACCCTTTAGGCATCAGAAACTTCAAATCCCGGGCCAGCGTGGCCGGGTCGCACGAGAGATACCAGACGTTAGGCACGTTCGCACCGGCAATTGCCGCCAGCGTTTGCGGGTCGCTGCCCTTGCGCGGCGGATCCAAGAAGACGAGGTCGGCGCCCCCCAAAGCGCGCGCACATTGAGGTTGTTGCAGCGCTTGCGCGACACGGCCGCACCGAAAAAGCGCCCGGTCGGCAAGGCCGTTCAGCGTGGCGTTCGCATGGGCTTCCCGGACCGCGGCTTGACTTTCTTCTACGCCGAGAACGTGGCTGCCGGCCTTTGCGAAAAACAGCGCAAATGTTCCGCTGCCGCAATAGAGGTCCACGATTCGGCGAGCCGGTCCTATCCGCGGCCGCATGAAATCGAAAAGTCGCTCGACGATCTCAACATTGACTTGAAAAAACGACGTGGCGGAAATCCGAAAGCGGATTCCGGCGATGACCTCTTCGATCTGCGCGCGGCCGGCCAGAACTTTGTGCTTTCGGCCCAGGATTGCGTTCTCGCTGGAGAGGTCAAACGAGTTCGTGATCCCGACGGCGCCCGGCAAGCTGCTCAGCAGTACATCGGCTGCACGCTCTGCCGCCTTGGAGGGTTCGGCTGTCGTAAGCGTCAGAATGCTCTCCTGGCTTGCCCGAGCGGTCCGGGCCACGACGTGACGGACGTTAGCCAGCGCGCCGGCAGTATCACCGTCTCGGCGGAGTCTTATCAGACGCCCGATGTAGTCGTCCAGCGGAGCTTGAACGATCGGACAGTGCTCGATCGGCACGATGTCGTGCGAGCGCTGCTTATAAAAACCAAACCCAGCCGCGGAACGCTCGGCGACGAGCGACATCTTGTTCCGGTAGCGCCGTGGATCGAGCATCCCGATCGTCGGACTGACCTGCGCGTCCGCGATGCCGCCGATCCGCTGCAGGGCGCTGCGTACGATGTCGCGCTTCCAAGCCAACTGCGCCGGATAACTTAAGTGCTGCACTTGGCAGCCGCCGCAAGTGCCGAAGACCGGACAAAACGGCTCGGCGCGCTCGTCGCTTGCGTCAAGGAGTTCGATCGCCTCACCGACCGCATATTTGGGTTTGACGGCAACGATCCTTACGCGCGCGCGTTCGCCCGGCAACGGTCCGAACACGAACACCGCCATGCCGCCCGCCCGACCGACGGCCTGCCCGTTAGAAAGCAGATCGTCGAAGGTCAGTTCGATTTCTGCGCCGGCGAGGACCGCCGGACTAGGGGTTGCTTTTTTGCTCGTCAAGCGTGCGCAAGAGCTGATTTGCCTCGTCGATCAACTGCTGAATGCGGCGGCTCGTCGGATCGACGGGCTGCCGGTTGAGCAATGCGCGTAGGACGCTAAATGCCAGCGCCGCGGAAAGCCCCGCTATCCCGATCCACACCAGGGTCTTCGTCAGGTTCCCTTCACCATCGCGCTCATCTGGCGGCGGCGGTTCGACGGGCGAAACGCCGTTTGTCGCTTGGGCTTGGCTCAATCCGTCACGCTCCTCTTCGGGTGCACAGTTTTTAAGATCTTCGACTTTCCCCGGGGTTCATCCGGCTAAAGCATGGATTGCGGGCCGCCTCACAAAAGAAATTCGCCGTGCAAGCAATGGTACTTCTCCTTACGCTGGCAGCGGCCGTTACCTCGCAGGTTCCCGGAAGTTCCGTTGACGTCGCCTATGCCGGTTCACTCGTAACCTCGATGGAACGCAGCATCGGTCCCGCTTTCATGCGTTCGTGCGGGTGCACGTACCACGGCGAGGGGAAGGGTAGCGTCGCGCTCGCCAATCTGATCGCCTCAGGCTTGAAAAACCCGGATGTCTTCGTCAGCGCCAACCCTCGCCTGCTCGACGGGCTCCTGCATCCGAAGACGTCCGCGCCGCTGATTCGCTGGTATGCGACCTTTGGAGCGGCCCGCGTCGTCATCGGCTATTCTACAAAATCGCGATTCGGAGCACTCTTCGCGCGGGCGGCGCGCGGCGAAATCACGCTCGCGGACGTGCTCGAAACACCCGGTTTGCGGATCGGCCGAACCGATCCCCAGCTCGACCCCAAGGCATCCCTCACTTTGCTTGCGATGCAGCGTTTGAGCCGTCATTTCCACGACGCTGCGCTTCTCAATCTTGTCGCACCGGCGCAGAACGCCGGGCAGATCTTTCCGGAGGAAGATTTGCTGGTGCGCTTGGAGAGCGGCGACCTCGACGTCGCGTTTCTCTATTCGACGGAATCGCAAAGCCGACACATCCCGGCTCTGGAGCTACCCGCCGACAGCAGCGTCAAGGTTGACTACGCGCTCACGATCCTCGACCATGCAAGCAACAAGCCCGGCGCCGCCGCATTTGTGCGTTTCATTCTTACCGGCCCCGGCGCGCGGATGCTGCAGCAGGCCGGCCTGACGTTGATCAAGCCGGTCATCGAGGGCGACTCACACGCTGCCGCAGCCGTCATCAGCGGCGCAAATCTTACTGAAAATCGCGCGAGCGCATCCCCGCAATAACCGACCCGGTATCGAAGCTCCAAAATCGTTTGGCGATCAGGTCGATGCAGCCCTGATCCTTCTGCAGTGTCCCTTCGATGATCAGCGCCATCGATTGGCGGATCTCGCGCCGATAACGCTCGAACACGTCGGGGCGCACGATGACGTTCACCAGACCTGTTTCATCCTCAAGCGTCAAGAAAACGAAGCCTTTTGCCGTTCCGGGGCGCTGGCGCGTAATGACCATGCCGCCGACTTTACAGACGAGATTATTGGGCATCGCTCCCAGACGCGCCGCCTGGATAACGCCGCGAGCCTCGAGGTAGCCACGAAAATGTGCGATCGGTTGCACTTTGGGCGAAACACCCGTCGCCCAAATGTCAAAGCGCGTCTCTTGAGGAGCGCTTAGTTCGGCAAACCGCGCCGCCGGCTCGTTGATCTCCATTACTCTTCCCAGCTCGCCGCGCGCTTCGCGCTCGTCTAAGCCGCGCAGCGCCCACATCGCTTGACGCCGGGACTCGAACCAAGGCGAAAATGCGCCCGCCACGGCGCAATTTTCAAGCGCTTGCCGGCCGAGTTGCGTGCGCTTGGCAAAATCGAGGATATTTAAAAAGACCCCTTGTCCAATTGCGGCTTCCAGTTGGGCGCGTTGCGCCTCTCCCAATTCGCGGACCAGGTGGAAGCCCAACCGCACGGCGCCCTGGGAGTCAACGAAGGTCCAAAATTCACTGGCATTGACTTCCACCGGTTTGACGAGGACGCGATGCCGTTTGGCATCGTTGAGCAACACCTCGGTTGAATAGAATCCCATCGGCTGCACGTTGAGGATGGCGGCCGTAAAAATCGCAGGAAAGTGGCACTTGATATAGGCGGAAGCGTACGCCAGCAGCGCAAAGCTCGCGGCATGGGATTCGGGAAATCCATAATCCGCGAATCCTTCGAGCATTTTGAAGAGACGCTCGGCCGCCGCGCGATCGATGCCGTTTTCCACCATGCCGGCAACGAGCTTAGGATAGATTTGCGCCATGCGCTCGTGCGAACGCTTATGCCCCATCGCGCGGCGCAATTGATCCGCTTGGCCCGGTGTGAACCCGCCGGCTTCGATCGCCATGCGCATGCCTTGTTCTTGAAAGAGCGGCACGCCGAGGGTGCGCTCTAAGATCGGCTTGAGCTTAGGATGGGGATAGGTCACGGGTTCCAGCCCATTGCGGCGCCGCAAGAACGGGTGGATCATGTCGCCTTGGATGGGCCCCGGACGGATGATCGCCACTTGCATCACGATGTCGTAGAAGCAGCGTGGTTTCATGCGCGGCAGCATCGACTGTTGCGCGCGCGATTCGATCTGAAAGACCCCGATCGTGTCGGCGCGCCCAATCATCTCGTAGGTCGGCTCGTCGTCCGAGGGTATCGTGTGCAGAGCAAGCATTGGAGCGCTCTCGGCATTCACGGTAGTCCTTGTGTCATGCTGAGCCTGTCGAAGCATGACCACGCGGTCATCGTCACATTTCGACAAGCTCAATGTGACACTGGGACCATCGCCGCTATCAATCTGCGCCGGGAGCGAGCCCTCCTTCGCACACCGTGCGTACAACGAAAACGCTTCACGTAAGAGCGAGAGCATTCCCAGCCCGAGCAGATCGATCTTGATAAGGCCTAAATCTTGCAGGTCGTCCTTATCCCACTGTACGATCGAGCGATCGCGCATCGTCGCCCACTCGACCGGCGCGACGCGCACGAGCGGATCGCGCGTGATCACCATGCCGCCCGAATGGATTCCCATGTGACGCGGAAAGCCGTCAATGCGCCGGCAGAATGCAAAGAGCCGCTCCCCTAACGCCGAAGGCGGCGGCAGCGGCGCAACGGGTAATCGCTGATCGGATTCTGCTATTCTGGAAGCGCGCTGGTTCGTGCTCGCATCCAAGTCCCGGCGCCGCGTGACCGAATCGGGCAGCGGCTGAGCACTCGTCGCGCCGGCGAGCGATTCGCTGGCATCGAATTCCGTCGCGATACGGTCAACCTGCGCCAGCGTGAGGCCAAGCGCTTTGCCGACATCCCGAATTGCCGAACGCGTGCGATAGGTAATGACCTCGGCGGCCATCGCTGCATGAGCGCGCCCGTATCGCTTGTACACATATTGGATGACCTTTTCGCGATCCTGATGTGCAAAGTCGATGTCGATATCGGGTATTTCGTGACGTTCTTCTGAAAGAAAACGCTCAAAGAGTAAATTGCCGCCAATGGGGTCCACCGCCGTGATACCCAGCGCATAGCAGACAGCCGAGTTCGCAGCCGAGCCGCGACCCTGGCAAAGCACGTTCATCTCATGCGCCGCGCGGACGATATCCCAGACGATCAAGAAGTATCCGGCCAGATCCATCCGCGCGATGATGCCGAGCTCGTACTCGAGCTGTCGCTCGACCTTGCTATCGAACGGCGAGCCATAGCGCCGAACGGCACCGTCGTACACGAGCGTGCGCAAGTAACTCTGGCGGCTGGATTGGCCGGCTGGAATTGGAAACTGCGGAAATTGACCGCTCAGCCGGTCAAGACGGAATCGGCAGCGCCGAGCGATTTCAAGCGTGTTGCCAAGAGCTTGCGGAAACTCTGCAAAGAGTCGCGTCATCGCCGCCGGAGGCTTCAAGAAATATTCGGCGTTGGGATGAAGGAGCAATTGCTCGTGGCCTTGCGTGAGCGTGACTTTGTGCTTGATGCACACCAGAATGTCGGCGAGGCGAGCTTCTTCTTTGCGCGCGTAAGCTACACCGTTGGTAGCCACCAAAGGCACATTCAAGTCGCGCGCCAGCTTCAGCTGCGCGTGCAGCAACGCCGAATCTTCAGGCCGCAGATGGTGTTGCAGTTCCAGGTAGAACCGCTCGCTGAAGAGCTCGCGCAGATTCGAGACGACCGTTTTTGCGCTCTCAAAATTTCCGGCCAGCAACGCCCGCTCCGCTAAGCCATCCCGGCTGCCGGAGAGCGCGATCAGCCCGGCCGTGCGCCCGCTGAGATCGTCGAGCCGTAACTGCGCATCGGCTTTGCTGCCACGCATCTGCGCAATCGAAATCAGTTCGACAAGATTCGCATAGCCGGCTGCATCTTCGACCAAAAGCACGATGCGTGGGCGCCGGTGCGCAGGCGCCTCATGTGCGAAGGTCAGCTCCGCGCCGCAGATAGCGGGCAGATGCAGCGGTTGGGCGGCCTTGACAAACCGGACCGCGCCGTAGAGGCCGTCGCGATCCGTCAGCGCAAGGGCCGCTAACTCTAAAGCCGCACCCGTTTCGGCCAGCTCTTCGGGATGCGAGCCGCCTTCTAAAAATGAAAAATTTGACCAGCAGTGAAGCTCCGCGTACGTTTTCATCGACGCACGAACTGGAGAGTCCACGCATGCCATTTCTCGGCTTCGACCACATCGATACGCGCGTTCGGTCGATAAAAAGCGTCGAGCCATTTTACGATCGTTTGTTGCCGGCGCTCGGCTTGACCGAGAAACGTTTGGCGTTCGTTGACGCAAACGGCGAGTGGCACGACGCCGATGCCGGCCGCTATAACACCGTTGAATACTACGAACCCCCTCAGGCGGGTCGCGCGGCCTTCTTCATCGGCTTCATCGAGGATGCGGCGATGCAGCCGGTTGGGACGCGCATCGCTTTTCGTATTGCCGCCGGCGAATTGGATCGTTGGCTCAAAGATCTCAAAACGATCGGTGGATGCAAGATCGAGCTCTCGGAGGAGCCGGTCGATTACCCAGCGATTTTCTTTGAGGATCCGAGCGGCACAAAACTTGAGCTGGTCGCACGCAAGCCGCGGCCTTAAGGCCGCGCAAGCCATCTGCCGAGCATTCGCAGGTCCAGCCGTTTGTTCAGCTGCGGACACGTTGCGGCGCAAATATGCAGCGTGCGTAATTGCAACCGCATCTCTTCACGAGCTTGCGTAAAATAGGCCTCGATCAGCGGATGCGCGTAGAAGATTTCGTTACGCAGGCGCAGATTTCGAAAACGACGGTGCACGAACCGCTCCTTGGAAGGTTCGCCGATGAAGCACGCTACGAGCCGTAAGCGGTCGCCATATTCCGCAAGCAGCTCGCGCCAACGGCGCATCGGATGCAGCGAATGGCCGATCTTGACCGATTGCGCATCGACTCGCATCAGATACACGAACCCATAATTGAAGCCGCACAGTTCCTCAAGCGGCGAGAGGAGACGCCTCGTTCGCACAAGCTCGCCGCTCTGCAGCCAATTCCAAGCGACGGTTTGGAAGCGCGTGCACGGTTGCCCAACCTCAATCATAGGTTCCTCGCACGTACCAATTGCGGCGCTGGAGAAAGATGCGATGGAGCGTGCCGTCTTCGAGCAGCACGTCGTACTCATCGCGCGCGATGCGCCGTTCGAACCACGTTTCGTCGGTCCGCCAGGGCCCCGCAAACTGGAGTACCGCCTGCGGCGGTGAGCCGACAAAAGCCGGCAGATCGTGCACCATAACGACGTCGATTTCGTGCACTTTTACCAGCCGCAGTTGCGGAGGCGCTAGGGCTGCAGTCGCACCCGGCGCAGGAAGAGCCGGTCGGGCCTGGGCTGGTGGGGAAGCCGGCACTCCCACAAAACGGTCGTAAGCGAATTTTGACTCCAAGCGGTTGCCGGCAGTCAAACGCGCGCGGGCCGGGGTATTGCCAAGCGCAGATTCTAGCCGCGCCAACGCAAGCTCAACGGTTTGCGGATCGGGATCGCTCCCCGAAAAAAGCGTCGCGGGTATCCCGCCACTTTCCAATTGAGCTGCCTGCAGCCGCAAGCCGGTAATCGGCGAATCAAACCGCAGCCCTTCGACGTTTGCGCGGCCCAGATCGAAGAGCATACCCGGATCGGCTGTCGGCTGCGCGATGCGAATCGGCACGTCCCGTAGATCACCGTTCTCACATTCGATCTGCAGGTGCAAAAGCGCAGCTCGCTTCCCCAAACGCGCGAGGTCTTCATGAACGCGTCCTACGAGTATGCGCAGCGCGAAATAGACCTGCTCTTCGGACTGGACTGAACCTTCGCCGTACAGGCACGCTTGGATCTGCAGCTGGTGCGCACGCGGCAAGAACGGCGTCGGATCGAGCCCTTGCGCATGGTGATGCCAGCGTGCTGCGCGGCTGCCGAACCGCCGCACGAACGGACCGTGCGGCAGGGCAGCAAGTTCACCCAAGGTCGTTATCCCGAGCATCTCCAAACGCGCGATGAGGTCGGGTTCGATCTCGAGCAGGCCGATGCCGAGCGGCGCCACCAGCCTACCCTCTTCTCCGGGTTCGCACACCGTGCCGTCGGCGATGATGGCGGCCGCACGCGCGGTGAATTTGTTTGAAGCGGCTCCAAGGCGAAACGGTAATTCGATCTCGCCAAGCGCTGCTCTCACCTGAGCGATCCAATCTTGCGGCATGCCGGCGTTCCCGTGCATGTTCAGGTATGCCGTCCCTTGCGTATCCGTATCGATGAGCGGTGAGGCTTGATCGAGCGCATCGAGCACATCTTCCCAAACCTGCGTGCAACGGTCCGTATCGTGCACCAGGATCGTTGCATCCGGTGCAGCGGCTTGCGCTTGCACGAGCGTCATGCCGATACGTACACCTTGGCGTCTCGCGGACGGCGTCGCATCGATCGCATGTCCTCGTTCCAGCTTATCGGCCAGGATGGCGGAGGCATTGCATACGCCTGCCCACTCGCGGACAGCGACTTCCACCCGGTAGGATGGAACATGAACGCACACCACCATCATGCGGCACGCACCGAAATCGTTGCGCCCGCACCGGGCGCCGCACGTTTGTTCTTGACGACTTCCGCCTGGATTTCGTAACCGGCGAGTTGTGAAAACGGGCCGGATGCGTGCGTCCAGTGCACTTTCAAAATGCGCAAACGAACGCGCGCGGTGGAAAAATAACCTAGCTCGTTGCCGGCTTCCGTTCCGAGCGCGAACAGAAGTGCGCCCGCGTGATGCGCCAAACCCGCCAGGCGCGCCCACAGTGCGGCTTTCACCTTGAGCGCCGGCATCAGCACGATCGTAAAAGCATGCGAGCGTAAGAGGATGTCCGCTGCGCGCGCGGCGCCCAGCGGATCTTCTGCCGGCATCACCAGCAGGCGTTCGAGGCGCACTCCGGCCGCGGCCAAACCCGGCGGGTAGAGCGCGCCATCGTCGATGACCGCCGCCAAGCCGCCGGCCGTTCCCGCGGCCAGCAAGCGCGCCGCCACGGCCGTGCGGCCCGAACTGCTCTCACCCTCGAGTACGGCGATCGTCCCCCGCACAAACCCGCCTCCCAGAGCCTGGTCAAGCGCCTCAAAACCGGTCCTGAGCAGGGTCGGATCGGCCTGAGTTAGGCGCTCGGCGAGGGTCGCTTGGTGCCGCGCATCGAGGCCGGCTTTGAGCCGGGCGAAGGCCTTGCGATGGGGGCTAAGCGCAGCCGCGACAGCCATGGAAGATTATGGTAATCGAACATATGTTCGATTGTCAATGGCCTTCGGACCGCATGGTGCCGCTTTCTTAGAGAGAAAGGCCGACCCCATGCGTTTTCGCGTCGGCGTTGATATCGGCGGAACGTTTACCGATCTCGTCGCAGCGGATGAGTCCGGCTCGATTACGACCGTAAAAACCGCCTCGACGCCGCGCGCACCGCAGGACGGGATGCTCGCCGCACTGCGCGCCTTTCTTGAGCGCCGGCCGGATGCGCAGATCGCGACGCTCGCCCACTCAACGACCATTGCCACCAATGCGTTGCTCGGGCAGGTGCACTTGAAGCTGCCGCGCGTGGCATTGATTACGACTGCCGGTTTTCGCGACGTGATCGAGATCGGCCGGCAGAATCGCAGCGAGCTCTACAACCTCTTCGTCATGCGCCCGAAACCGCTGGTAGCGCGCCACGATCGTCTCTGCGTGCGCGAACGAATCGATTACCGCGGCAACGTTCTTGTGCCGCTGAATGAGGACGACGTGCACGCTGCCATCGCGCACATCAAAGAGAACGGCATTGCGACGATCGCGATCGGCTTGCTGAACGCTTACGCCAACGACGTCCACGAACAGCGGATCGCGCGATTGGTCGCCGATGCGCTGCCGGACGTGGCGATCACTCAATCCGCGCAGCTTGATCCCGAGTATCGCGAATTCGAACGTTTTTCGACGGCCGTCGTCAACGCGGCGCTGCGGCCAATCATGAGCCGGTATTTAGATGCGATTCAGCAAGGGGTCGAAAAACTTGCCACTCGCGCCCCGTTCTATGTCATGCAATCGCACGGCGGCATGAGCCGCGCGGATCGCGTCGCCCGCGCACCGGCCACGGTTATTGAAAGCGGGCCGGGAAGCGGCGTCATTGCGGCTGCAGCCCTGGCCGCGCGGTGCGGAATCGCGCACGTCCTCTCGTTTGACATGGGCGGTACGACGGCAAAAGCGGGAACGATCGCCGGCGGGCAGGTGCAAGTCGCGCATGAATTCGAAGCCGCCGGACGCGCGCACAGCGGGCGCAGCTCAAAGGGGAGTGGTTACCCCGTGCGATTCCCCTTCGTCGATCTGGCCGAAGCGAGCGCCGGCGGCGGAACGATCGCTTGGCTCGACGAGACCGGCGCGCTGCGCGTCGGTCCGCAGTCTGCCGGAGCCGAGCCGGGACCCGCTTGTTACGGAAAGAGCGATCGAGCGACGGTCACCGACGCCAACGTCGTTTTAGGCAGACTGGCCGCCGGCGCGTTGTTGGGCGGCTCATTTCCGATCCAGCCTCCCCGAGCGCGTTCGGCGATCGAGAGCCTCGCGCAACCGCTCGGACTCTCGGCCGAGCAAACCGCCGACGGCGTCATCAGGCTCATCAATGCGGAGATGGCGCGGATCTTGCGAATCGTGACGGTCGAGCGTGGTCTAGACCCGCGTGATTTTTCGCTGCTGGCTTTCGGCGGCAATGGTCCGCTGCATGCGTGCGCCCTGGCCGACGAACTCGGCATCGGGTCCGTCATCGTGCCGGCCGCCCCGGGCCTGTTTTCCGCCTTCGGTCTGATCGTAGCGCCGCTGCAGGCGACCTTCGCGCGTCCGCTGATGTGCGAGGCCGACGCCTTAGACGATGCGGACTTGAGTCGATTGTTCGACGAATTGAGGGCGCGGGCGGAGATCGAACTTCGCGCGCAGCGCGCGACTGACGAAAAAGCAGTCTATCTGCACTCGGACACCCTCGACATGAGATATAGCGGCCAGAGTTTCGAACTCAGCCTCGCCGCTACGCCGACCGTCGCGCAAGCGGTGGCTGCGTTTCACGCCAAGCATGCAACGATCTACGGCTACCAGGTCCCGGACGAGCCGGTCGAATTCGTCAGCGCACGCGTGACCGTGGGCCTAGCCGCTGAAGCGCGCCGCTATGCGTTCGAGTCTCGCGACGCGCGAAAAACCTCTGGCCGCCGGCGCCTCTGGTTGGACGGCCAATGGAGCGACGCACCCGTCATCGAGCGCCAGGCGCTCCGTGAAGGAGACGGGGTCCAGGGGCCGGCGATCATCGAGGAATACGACGCAACGACGTTTGTACCGACGGGATGGAACGCAACCACTCGCGAGAGCGAGTTGCATTTGAAGACCCATGCCGCCGCGTGACGACGTAACGGCCTGGGCGATGGCGCTTGTCCGCAGGCGCATGGGCGCCCTGGCGGCCGTGCGTGCTAAAGCGCGCCGGCGCTGGAAAGCGGGCCGCCACGTTCACGAATTGCGCACGAACGCCCGTCGTCTGCGAGCCGCCGTGGAAGATCTGCGCACGCGCGTTCCCGGCGCGCAAGCGTTGATCGACGCCAGCAAAGAACTCGGAAAGCGGACCGGCAAGGTGCGCGACGCTCACGTCCTGATCGATAAGTTGCAGCACTATCGACATTTCGCGCTGCCGGCGGAGCGATCGGAGATCGACGTGATCTGCCGCGATCTCCGTAAGGCCGGCAAAGCCGCGCAAAAATCCGCCCAAGCAGCCGTCGCCGACGCACGCCTGGAGCTACGCTGGTGAAAGCGCGGCCCATTCCTCTACAAGACGTGCGCGGCCCGCAGGACGCAATGCGTAGGATCCTGAGCGTGCGGTTCGCAGAGGTCCTAGCCCAGGCTCCCGCCCTGAGCCAGCCCCGGCCCGAACCATTGCACGACTTGCGCATCGCCTGCAAACGGTTGCGGTACGCGGTCGAACTCTTCGCCGACGCATTGCCCGAATGCAAGTCCGCCGAGCGCCGTCTTTCCCAACTTCAGGACGAACTCGGCGAAGCACACGACTGCGACGTCTTGCTGCAATTTGCCAAGCAGAGCGGAGCGCAACATTTGGCCAAGCGTGTCCTCCGCGATCGCGAGCGGCGCGTTAAGCGGGCTGCGAATCTTTGGGAACGCGCCTTTGCCCGCAAGGGTGCATTTTCCAGCCTGATCGGGCTGACCGGCCTGGGCGCTGCGCTCACGTGATCGCGCTCGATCCAATCACTCCCGAAGTCATCAAGGGCGCGCTTCTTTACGCAAGCGAAGAGATGGGCATTGCGGTTCGCAACAGTGCCTATTCGCCGAACATCAAGGAGCGACTCGACCACTCTTGTGCGCTCTTCGACCGGTCGGGCCGGCTGATTGCGCAGGCGGAGCACATACCGGTCCACTTAGGATCTCTTCCCTGGGGGCTCAAACGCTCGCTGTTGGAGATCGCGAAGAGCGCGGTGCTTGGCGCCGGGCAGATGTGGATCGTCAACGATCCATACATCGCCGGAACGCACCTCAACGACATCACGGTGATCCGGCCGATTTTTATGCACGCCGAACTGATCGGATTTGCCGCTAATAAAGCGCACCATACGGACGTCGGCGGCATGGCGCCTGGCTCGATGTGCGCTGACGCGCCGGATCTCTTTGCCGAAGGGCTCGTCGTACCGCCATGCCTTCTCGTCGAAGCAGATCGGATTGTCGAACCCACCGTGGCGTGGTTGGCGGCCAATTCGCGCACGCCCGCGGCGCGCCGCGGAGATCTACGCGCGCAGATTGCCGGAAATTTCACCGGCGAGCGGCGGTTTCTGGAATTGATCGCCCGCTACGGGAGGGCGACGTTCGACCTGGCGATCGAACAGATCTTGAACGCGAGCGAGCAGCGCATGCGTACGAAGCTGGCTGAGCTCGGTGAAGGCACCTTTTCGTGCACCGACTACTTGGAGGACCGCGACGGCTCGCCCAGCATCGTATTAACTGTCACCGTGCGGCTCGATAAGAACGGCGCACATTTCGACTACAGCGGTACGGCGCAGCAGGTTGCGGAGCCGCTCAATGCTCCCTATGGTGTGACGCTTTCCGGCGTCCATTACGCGCTGCGGGCCCTCACCGATCCAACGATCCCGATGAACGAGGGCTGCTTCCGGCCGGTTTTCGTACACGTGCCGGAGGGATCGCTGCTTAACCCCCGCCGGCCCGCGCCGGTCTCGGGCGGCAACGTCGAGACCAGCATGCGAAATGCCGACCTGATTTTGCAAGCCTTCGCAAAAGCTGCTCCGCATCGCGTTCCCGCCTGCAGCGGCGGCACGATGAGCAACGTGATGCTGGGTGGCACCACACCCGGCGGTCAGAGTTGGGCTTTCTATGAAACCAACGGTTGCGGGATGGGCGCGCGACCCGGCATGGACGGCATCAGCGGGATCCAGTGTCACATGACCAACACGTTGAACACGCCGATCGAAGCGATCGAGCGTTACTATCCTCTGCGCGTCACGCGTTATGAATTTGCGGATGAAACGGGCGGCAGCGGGCGCTACCGCGGTGGCGACGGCCTGATCCGTGCGCTGGAATTAACGGAGGGTACTGCGCGCTGTTCTTTGCTCGCCGATCGTCATCGCGTGCAACCGCCGGGCGCGCAAGGGGCGGCGCCCGGGGCATGCGGATGTCATCACCTCACCCGCGGTGGCGTACGCTCCGCGTTGCCTGCCAAGGCAACCTGCGAACTGCAGTCGGGCGACGGCCTGGAGATTCAAACGCCCGGTGGCGGCGGATACGGCGCGCAAGCGGCGAATGGACGAGCGTTCAGCATCCCAAGTCCATAGGAGCATCCATGCGGCGTACCGTGGGCCTGTTGGCCACCTGTCTACTTAGCGCGCTCGCCATCGCCGGTTGCGGCGGGGGCAATCCCAACCTCTTCGGTCCTCAGCCCACTCCCACTCCGGTGGCTCCGAGCGTTACGCTGGAAATCCCGTTGCCGACGGCCAACAGCAAACCGACCGCGATCACGCGCGGACCCGACGGCAACTTGTGGCTCGTGGAGCAAGGCGCAAGCAAGGTGGCCAAAGCTGCCGGCGCGTCTTCGGTGACCGAGTATCCCACCGTAACGCCGAACGCCGGCCCCTCTTCGATCATCGACGGACCCGACAATGGCCTATGGATTACCTATTCAACGGCCGACAAGATCGCCAGACTGACGGCCTCCTCAGGCGGATTCACGGAGTTCTCGCTGACGGCCGGTACGCATCCGCAGCAAATCATCTCCGCAAACGGTCAGCTCTATTTTACGGAGTTCGGCACAAACCGTATCGGCGTCATGACCACCGCCGGAATCCTGCTGAGCGAATTCGTGATCCCTACGCCAAACACGGGGCCAATGTCGATCATTCTCGGCCCGGACGGCGCGCTGTGGTTTACGGAGCTCAACACTTCCCGGATCGGACGCATGCTGCCCGGAGGTGAGGTCACCAACGAATATCCGACCGTGACGCCCAATGCAAAACCGCAAACGCTCGTGCTAGGCCCCGATGGAGCCTTATGGTTCGTCGAAGCCGGACCCCAAAAGCTCGGGCGGATAACGATCAACGGGATGGTAAGTGAAGTCTCCGTCGCGCCCGCGACCTCCATTTCAGGATTGGTCGTGGGAGCCGACAACAAGTTTTATTTCGGCGACCCCGTCGGCAATAAGATCGGTCAGCTCAACATCACGGGAACGATGTCCGTCAACGAGTTTCCGATACCGACCGCCAACGCCGATCCATCCTTTTTGGAGCTGGGGTTCGACGCAAAAGTGTACTTCAGCGAATTCCTCTCCAGCAAGCTCGGGCAGTTCACCTACTTTTAGCCGGCAGTGCTTTGGCGTCGAGCTGCGCCGTGATTTCGGGCACGGGCAGCTCGCACAGCAAAGTCACGCGCCCCGAGCCGCAAGCCAGAGCGTAATACCGCACGCCGATCTTCACGATCTGCAGGACCGTGTTTTGGGCTAGAAAAGCCGTCTCGACGATCGTAACGAGACGCTTATCAAACGGCGAAAGAAAACGCGCGCCCTTGAGCGCGCGGCCCCCCGCATATAAGCCCGTCAAGAGCAACGCGATCGTGAGCAACCCCAAAACATACGACCCGAGTGCGTGCGCAGCCATCTTCTCCCCGGCAGTGCCCGCTAGGGGCGGTTGCTTTCCTCGAGTTCGAGTTGCTCGGCCCGTTCTGCGGCTAGGGCATGCGCGCGGTGCTGCCGGCTTCTGAGTTTCTCGAGCGCCAGCTTTTTCGTCGCGGCTTCGCGCCACCGCAACCGCGAGGTCTCTGCCTCTCTTCGAAGCGTTTGCACGACCGCTTGTTGTGCGGCAATCGCGCGCCTGAGATATTCGACTCGCACGTGCTGTAGTCGCGGCGCCTCTAGAAGCGAACGCGCCCGCAACTCCTCGTTGAGAGCGCTAAGTTCGTGCGCGGCGCGCTCTAAGGCATGATTTGAGGCGGCCAATTCGTGACGGCATTCGAGTTCAACGTGTTCTTTGTGTTCCAAAAGGGCTCGAAGACGAAATATAAAGACGCCGGTCACACGAGTTGAGATCGCTCCGGTCCGACCGAGAGGTGATCGATCGGCACGCCCAACGCGTCACGCAAGGCGTCCACGTAGCGGCGCGCGGCAGCCGGCAAAGCATTGACGTCCCGCGCGCCGCTGATATCTTCACTCCACCCTTCAAAATAACGAACGACCGGCTGCAAAGCAGCGTTATCGGCGGATCCAAACTCAACCTCGCGGCCCGCGAGGGTGTAAGCGGTGACGATGCCGACTCGCGCGAAGCCGCTGAGCACGTCGAGCTTCGTGACGACGGCGCTGGTCAAGCCGTTGAGCCGGACCGCATAACGCGCCGCAACCGCATCGAACCACCCACAGCGGCGAGCGCGCCCGGTCACCGTGCCGAACTCGCGCCCATTGCGCCGCAGCCGTTCGCCGTCCGCGTCGTGCAGTTCCGAGGGAAACGGCCCAGCCCCAACTCGCGTCGCGTACGCCTTGGCAACGCCGATCACGCGAGCGATCGCCGTGGGACCGATTCCCAGGCCGATACACGCGCCACCCGCAATCGTATGCGAGCTCGTGACGTAAGGATAGGTGCCATAGCCGACATCCAAAAGAGTGCCCTGCGCGCCTTCGATCAGGATGCGTTTGCCGCTTTCGAGCGCGCGATGGATATAGTCGACACCGTCGACAATGTGCGGCGAGAGGCGCCGCGCAAACTCGAGGGTCTCTGCGAGCACTGCTTTTTTCGAACCGAGAAGCTCGGTCAATCGCGCGGGGTCGAGGAGGTCACGAAACGTGATCCCGCTGCGCGCGACTTTATCGACATACGCCGGCCCGACGCCCCGTTTCGTCGTCCCGATCGCTTGCGTTCCGCGCTCCTCTTCGCTTGCCCGATCCCGTTCCGCGTGGTAAGCAAAAACGATATGCGCGCGATCCGATACCTTGATGCGCGAGAGATCGACTCCCAGTTTTCCCAGACCGTCGAGCTCAGCAACCAAACCGGCCAGGCTGACGACCGTGCCGCCGCCGATGAAGAGTTCCGGCCGCTCGTGCAACACGCCGGAGGGAACGATCCGCAGCGCCAGTGTCCGATCGCCGACGACGATCGAATGACCCGCGTTGTCTCCGCCGCCGAACCGCGCCACGATGTCGTAGTCTGCCGCGTAGTAGTCAACGATGCGGCCCTTGCCTTCGTCGCCCCACTGAATGCCCACAATGACGTCCGCTCGGTTCGCATCCGCGCGGCGCCCGATCTTAGGCGTGCGGGTCCCCCATCGGGATCGGCGCTGCGCTGCCGTACGACGTCAGCATGTACTCGCTAAAAAGCGCGTTCGGCCATCCGAAGTCCGCCCGCGTGAACTTCGCCGGGTCGTTCGGATCGAACGACTCGTGCAGCAGATGGTCGCCCGGGTCGCTGGCGATCAGCTCGTTGATGACATCGCGCCGCTCCGCATCGCTGGTTGCCGTCAGGCCTTGCATGACGATCGCAAGTGGCCAGACCCAGCGGTCCGCCGTGTGTTGGCTACCGATGCCGCGCGCGACTGAGCCCGTGTAAAACGTCGGGTTGTCGGCGGAAAGTAAGAACCGGCGAGTCGCCTGGTAGTACTTGTCGCTTTCGCTCAGATAACCGATATAGGGTGCCGACAGCAAGCTCGGGACGTTCGCGTCATCGGCAAAGACAGCCCCGCCCAAACCATCGACCTCGTACGCATAGATATAGCCGTACCGTGCGTTAAAAAGTAAGCCGTACTTTTGAATGCCGTAACGCACCTGGTCTCGCAGCAAGTGCGCCGCTCGTTCCTTGGCCGGGTTGCGAAACACGTCACGCTCGATTTGCATCATGTCGCCAAGGGCTACCGCCGCCATCATGTTCGAGGGAATCAGGTAGTTGAAATAGCAGGCATCGTCGGAGGGCCGAAAACCACTCCAAATCATACCGGTGTATCCGACGGGGCGGCCTTTGCCTTCCGCCATTTGGGGATGGCCGTACGTGGAGAGGTGCGGATGATCCGATTCTCGCTGCATCGTTTGCAGGACTTTGTCCAGCGCAAGCGACTCGTCGGGCGTAAAAATCGAGCGATCCCCGGTCGTCTTCCAATAACTCCAAGCGAGAATGACCGTATACGCGAGCGAATCGAGTTCGAACTTCTGTTCCCAAACCCGATAATCGAACGTGAAGGCGTTAGCGTAGGGGTCGATCTGCACGTATTTCGCTTCGCGCGCGATGATGGCGCGTAGCAGGGTGCGCGCCTCGGGGTCGCTCTTTGCGAAATACAAGTACGGCCGAACCTGGGCGCTGGCATCGCGCAGCCACTCTGCCGGGATATCTCCGGTCTTCACGTAGGCCGTTCCGTCGGGCGCGATTTCGGCTTGGCGGCTCGTATGCAGCAGCGCCGAGCGATAGAGCGCCTCGAGCCGCGCATTCGGACTGTGGTAGGCGGACGCCGCCTGAACGATCGAGTTCAGCTCCAGCGCCTGAGCGCCGCGCCCAAGGAACATCGATCCCGCGACGAGGAGCGCCGCGACGGCGCGCACCCGGCGCGGACTACGCCGGCCGGCCAAATGCGTAGAGCGCCGGCAGTTCGCGATAGCGCCCTTCATAATCGAGCCCATAGCCGACCAGAAAGGCGTCGGCGATTTCGAATCCACGGTATTTGACCTCAATCTCTACAAGTCGCCGATGCGGCCGGTCCAGCAGCGTGCATACCTCAAGAGACGCCGGTGCCCTGCCCCTTAACGTCTTCATAACGTACTGGACGGTCAGGCCTGTATCGATAACCGGCTCGACGAGGATCACGTGACGGCCCTCGATCGACGCCGACGTGTCCTTTTCGAAGCGAACGCTCTCCGAGGGCTGAAAGTGCGAAACGGCGATGAAATCTACTTCCAGCGGAATCGCTGCCGCGCGCGTAAGATCGGCCATGAAAGTGACCGCGGAGTTCAAGGCGCCGATCAGCATCGGCAGCTTGCCCTCGTAGTCCCGAGCGATCTGCGCCCCTAGCTGGCCGACGCGGCATGAAATCGCTTGCGAGTCGTAGGCGACCTGCTCGATCACCCGACAGTTCGCACTCGCCGCAGAACGGCTTCGACATCTCGCTTGTTAAAGAACTTGATGCGCACGTGGGGATACGACGCCCGAAACATCCGCAGCTTGCGATTCTTGCGCGTTTGGAATCGGGGAGCTGCAGTCGTCACCTCGACATAGATGTCGAATGCGGGAAGGTAAAAATCGGGCGTAAAGGATTCGACGACGTCGCCGCGTTGGTCCCAAGCAATGGGAAAACTCTGCGGCTCATAGTGCCAGTCGACGTGGAAGAAATCGAAGAGGTTGGCGAGGTCTGCTTCGCTATGGTGAGCGAACCGGGCTGGGCTCTTTGCCACGGACCGACATCTACGACACCGCTTCCGCGAATTCCGCCTTGAGCGGCAAACAGAGCTCGAAACGAGCTCCGCCCAGCGGTGAATCAGTTACGCGGACGTCGCCCCCGGCGCGCTGCGCAATCAGCATCACGATCGCTAACCCGATCCCGGCGCCCGCAGTCGTTGCGGCGGCTCCCCGAACGCGAAGCCCAAAGATTTTTCGGCGATCCCGGGCTGCGATTCCCGCGCCATTGTCATCGACCGCGATGCACGCGCGCCTCCCCTCGCGCGCAACCGACATTCGCACGACTCCTTTGGGGCCGCAATATTTGACCGCATTGTCGAGCAAGTTCACCAAGGCTTGCAGGCAGGCATCGAAGTTGACGGCTAGCCGGATGCCGCAGCCGATATCGTTGCAAATCTCGACCCCCCGCGCTATCGCGAGGGGCGCCAGGATCTCGCGGGCGGCTGTGGCCGCGTCTGCCGGATCGCAGCCGTTTGCATCTGGGGCCGGCGAGAATTCGAGGAGCGAGAACTCGAACATGCTCTCGAGCAACCGTCCCATGCGCAAGGCCTCGTGCCGCGCCGTCTCCAAAAACCGGCGCGTCGTCACCACATCCAGGTCTTTCTCGAGAAGCGTTTCCACATAGCCGCGAATCGACGTTAGCGGCGTACGCAGTTCGTGGCCTACGACAGCGAAAAAATCGTAGCGCTGGCGCTCCCGCGCCCCGCGTTCCAAGGCCTCGGCGACCGCCGCCTGCAGCCCTGCATCGCCCTCGAGGTCATGCGCGAACGTCCAGCCGCACTGCGCGGCTAATCCCGTTGCAGTCGCTACGCGAGCGGCGATTCGCTGCAAGGCCGCTCGGCAATCCGCCGCACTTGGGCCGCCCTGATCGGTTCGCTCGTCGACGATCGCCGCCAGGAAGACATCCGATTGAGCTTCATGCGCAATCAGGTCGCGCTTACGAAGTCCGGCGCGGGCCGCCTTTGCAAAGGCCCGCATGACGTGACGCTCTACGCTAAGCGCGGCACGCTTGCCACGCGTCCACGCAATACGCTCGAACTGGGGCAACCGAAGCACCAGCAGCGGAACGCCGCGTTGGCCTCGGCGGCGCGCAAGTTCTTGCGCAAGCCCGGCGAGCGTGAACACCGCTTTAGCGGCGCGCGAACTTGTACCCGAAACCGTGAAGCGTGACCAGGTGCGCCGGCAAGTTGGGCTTTTCTTGAATCTTGTGGCGCAGGCGACGTACGTGGACGTCTACTGTGCGTTCGTCGCCCTCGAAGTCGAAGCCCCAGACGCGCTCCAATAACGTTCGTCGTGAAAGCGCGACGCCCGGGTTGCTCGCTAACATCAGCAAGAGCGAAAATTCTCGCGGCTTGAGGCCGACGTCGACGCCGTCGACCCGCGCCTCGCGGGCTGCCGCATCGATCTCGAGCCGGCCAAAACTTAAGACCGGCAGGGGCGCTTCGCACTCCATTCCGGTACGCCGCAGAATCGCTTTGAGGCGCACGATCACCTCGCGCGGCGAAAACGGTTTGCAGACATAATCGTCGGCGCCCAATTCGAATCCGATGATGCGATCGATTTCATCGGCTCTGGCAGTCAGCATCAGCAGCGGCACGG
>Ga0185299_10002225_pt1 | contig 31239 bp, 24 predicted proteins | sample PaiPotPPA55metaG_FD_128002 | JGI IMG/M metagenome (GOLD analysis project Ga0185299, IMG submission 128002) | Iron sulfur acid spring bacterial and archeal communities from Banff, Canada, to study Microbial Dark Matter (Phase II) - Paint Pots PPA... ...
CGCAAACCGCGCTTCGCCGTCTCCTGCCTGCTTGAGATTCATCCGGCCCTCCCACGTGCCAAAATCCGAATCTCCTCAATTACTTGATTCTCAGCCTCATCGGCCGCGACCAAGTGACTCAGTAAAACTAATCCGCCCTACGCCTTGTGCCCGGGCAAGACGGGTCTAATCCCCCGCCCGCAACCGGTACCCGATCCCGGTTTCGGTCAGCACGAATTGCGGGCGCTCCGGATCGGTTTCGATCTTCTGCCGCAGTTGCCGCACATAGACCCTTAAATATTGCGCGTCCGTCAGTTCATCCCACAGTTCTTTCAGGAGAAAGCGGTGGGTCAGGACCTTGCCGGCGTGCTGCACCAGGACGCGCAGCAATTCGTATTCCTTCGGCGACAGTTTCACGTCCTTGTCGCCGACCTTGACGATGCGCCGCACCAGATCCACCGAGAGGTCGCCGGACCGGAACACCGGGCGTTCGCCGTGCACCTGCAATTGATGCCGCAGCGCGGCGCGCATGCGGGCCAGCAGCTCATCCATCCCGAACGGTTTGGTCAGATAGTCATCGGCGCCGAGATCGAGCGCCTGGACCTTCCCCGCTTCATCGCCGCGGCTCGACAGCACCACGACCGGGACGCTGTCGTTGCGGCCGCGGATCATGCGCAGCAATTCGTGGCCCTGGATATCCGGCAGACCGAGATCGAGGATGATCAGCGCCGGATTTTGTGCCAGCAATTCGAGCGCGATCTTGCCGTTCGAGGCTTCCAGAATCTCGTAGCCTTGCGTGGTCAGTCCCATCCGCAGCAATTTGCGGATCGGCGGCTCATCGTCGATGACCAGGACCTTGATTTGGGCTGCGCTCATGCTGCGGTGTCCAGCGCGTTGGATGCTGCGGGGATCGGCAAGCGGATGGTCAGCACGGCGCCGCTCCGGTCGCTGCGATTCGACGCCGTGATCGTCCCGCGCATCGCCTCGACGAAGCCCCGGGAAATCGCGAGTCCAAGGCCGGTGCCGGGACGGACATGGTCGCCCTTTTGCGCGCGATAGAATTTGTCGAACACGCTCTCCTGCTCTCCCGGCGGAATGCCGTCGCCTTCGTCGATGACTTTCAAGGAGACAAAATTCCTGTCCCGCAAGCTCCGGATCGATATCGTGGTGTCGGCGGGAGCATATTTCGCGGCGTTGTCCAGGAGATTGAAGAGCACCTGCTCGAACAACACGGCGTCGAGCTCCAGCATCGGCAAATCGGCGGCGAGCTCGAGCGAAACCCTGTGATGCACGAGAATCTTGCTGGCGCGCCGCAACGCGCTGCCGACGATCTCGCCGACGTCGTGGAGCGCCGTATTCGGCACGATGGCGCCGGATTCGAGTTTTGTCATATCGAGCAGATTGGCGATAAAGCGATTGAGCCGCTCGGATTCATCGATCACGGTCGCGAGCAGATCGCGCTTTTCGGTATCGCTCAACGCGCTGGAAAGGTCACGCATCGTCGAGGCGGCGCCGAGCACCGAGGCGAGAGGAGTCTTGAGATCGTGCGAGATCGAGGTCAATAGCGCCGAGCGCAAACGTTCCGACTCGACCGTGCGCTTGACCCGATCCATATCCTCGACCAGCAGCACCCGTTCGATCGCGAGCGCACCCTGATCCATCAGCGCGTCGAGCAGACGGCGCTGGTCCGGCGTCAGCAACGGCCCCGACTTGTCGTCGTCGATGCCGATGACGCCGATCGGCCCGCGCCCGGTTCGCATCGGCAGGAACAGCCGCTTGGCGCCGGGCAGCGTATCGGAGCCGCGGCCCGCCGGGCGGTCGTTGTCCCACGCCCAGTTCGCGGCCGCGAGGTCGGCCTTGTCGAGCTGATCTTCGGGCGGATAGCCGGCCTTCACCGTCAGCGCGCCATCCTCGGGCAACAGCAGGACCACCCGCACCCTGAGCATCAGCGCGGTCTGATAGGCGGTCGCCCACAACACGTCGTCGAGCGTCGCGGTGCCCGCGAGCTTGCGGCTGAAGGCGTAAAGCGATTCGGTGGTCCGCACCCTGCCGATCGCGGAATCCGCCTGGGTGCGTACCCGCGCCGCGACGTTGGAAACCAGGACGGCGATCAGCATGAAGAAGAAGAAGGCCGCGATATTGGTCGGATCGGTGATCGTGAAGGTGTAGACCGGCGGCAAGAAGAAGAAATTGTAGCAGAGCGAAGCGACGACGCTGGCGAAGAGCGATGGCCACAGACCGTAGCGAACCGCCACGCCGACCACTGCCGTCAGAAATACGAGGTCGACATTCTCGATGCCGAATAATGGCTGGATCACTGCGGCGGCGACGAGGCCGATGGCCACGATCAATAGCGCCATCAGATAGGGCCGCGGATTAAACGTTTCCGGCCGTTCCGCCGCGCGCACGGTCTTCTTCGGGACAGGGTCGGCCGCGAGTTCCTCGCCGGCGATGACGTTGACGCTGATATTGCCGGCGCGCCGCACCAGATCATGAACCACCGAGCCGCGTCTGAGTTCAAACAACCACGAGCGCGTCGACTTCCCGATGATGATCTGGGTCACGTTGTTGGCGTGCGCGAAGCCGATGAGATCGTCCGCGATCCGCCGCCCGACGCTCGGAATGGTGATCGCCTCGCCGCCGAGTGCCTCGGCGAGCCGCAGCGTGTCGGCGAGCCGGTCGCGCTCTTCATCGGTCAATTGCAGGCTGCGCCGTGTCTCGATGCTGACGGCAGTCCAGGGCGCATGCAACCGGTCCGCCAGCCGCTTGGTGTAACGCACAAGCCCCGCCGCCCGCGGATCCTCGCTCAGGCACACCAGGATGCGTTCACCCGCGGCCCAGGGCCCAGCGATGGCGTTCGCCTGCATATGCGTGAGCAATTGCTCGTCGACGCGCTCGGCGGTCCTCCGCAACGCCAGCTCGCGCAGCGCGGTCAGATTGCCGGGCGAGAAATAATGCTCGAGCGCGCGCTCGGCCTGTTTGGGAACGTAGACCTTGCCTTCCTTCAGCCGCTGAATCAGATCGTCGGGCGTCAGATCGATCAGTTCGATCGCATCCGCCCGGTCGAAGATCGAATCCGGCACGGTCTCGCGCACCCGCACATGGGTGATCTGGGCGACGACGTCGTTGAGGCTCTCGATATGCTGGATATTGACCGCGGTGTAGACGTCGATGCCGTGGGAGAGCAGCTCTTCGACGTCGAGATAGCGCTTCGGGTGGCGGCTGCCGGGCGCGTTGGTATGGGCGAGTTCGTCGACCAGCGCGATCTGCGGATGGCGCGCGATCAGCGCGTCGAGATCCATCTCCGGCAGGATCTGGTCCCGGTATTCGAGCCGTTTGCGCGGCAGAACTTCGAGGCCTTTCAGAAGCGCCTCGGTCTCCGCGCGGCCATGGGTTTCGACCACGCCGACCACGACATCGGCGCCGGCCTTGAGCTTGGCATGGGCGCTTTGCAGCATCTCGTAGGTCTTGCCGACGCCGGGGGCGGCGCCGACGAAGATCTTCAGGCGGCCGGCGCGGCTGTCCTCGCGCCGGGCCGCTTCCAGCAGGGCTTCCGGGGAGGGACGTTGTTCGGGATCGCGCAGCTGGACCATCAGCACAATATAGTCCTCTGGCCCGGTCCAGCCTAGCGCGGGCTATTTCGATACCGCACGATCCAAGGCCAAATTCAGCGCCAGCACGTTAACCCGGGGTTCACCGACCAGGCCCGCGAGACGGCCCTGGGTATTCTCCGTGACCAGCTGGCGGACGCGATCTTCCGGCAGTTTGCGCGCTTTGGCGACACGCGGCACCTGGAACAGCGCGGCTTCCGGCGAAATGTCGGGATCAAGTCCGCTGCCGGAGGTGGTGACGAGATCGACCGGAACGGCCGCGTTCGGATTCTCGGCCTTCAACTTGTCGACGTCTTCCTTGACCCGGTCGTTCAGCGCCTTGCTGGTCGGGCCGAGGTTGGAGCCACCCGAATTGGCCGCGTTGTAGGGCGCGGGTACCGTCTTGCTCGAATCGGCCGGGTCAGGCGCCGTCGTCGCCGACGGCCGGCCATGGAAATATTGGTCGCTCTTGAACTCCTGCCCGATCAGGGCGGAGCCGACCACCTTGCCGTCCCGCTCGATCAAACTGCCCGCCGCCTGCCTGGGAAAGACCACGCCCGCAATCCCGGTCATGGCGAGCGGATAGGCGAGACCCGTGATCAGCGTCAGTCCGAGCAGGAGGATGATGGCGGGGCGAATTTCTTTCAACATGATAGGTCTCCGGTATTTTCGTCATTGCGGGAGCGAAGCGACGAAGCAATCCAGCTTGGTTCGCGGCGCTATGGATTGCTTCGCTCCGCTCGCAATGACGGGGTTATGCCAGGTGCAAGGCCGCAACCACGAGGTCGATGGCCTTGATGCCGATGAACGGAATGATGATGCCGCCGAGGCCATAGATCAGCAAGTTACGGCGCAGCAGCGCGCCGGCGCCGATCGCGCGGTAGGCGACGCCCTTCAAGGCCAGCGGAATCAGCGCGATGATGATCAGCGCGTTGAAGATGATCGCCGACAGGATGGCGCTTTGCGGGCTTGCCAGATGCATGACGTTGAGCACGGCGAGTTGCGGATAGAACGCCAGGAACATCGCCGGGATGATCGCAAAATATTTCGCGACGTCGTTGGCGATCGAGAACGTGGTGAGCGCGCCGCGGGTCATCAGAAGCTGCTTGCCGATCTCCACCACCTCGATCAGTTTGGTCGGATTGGAGTCGAGATCGACCATGTTGCCGGCTTCGCGCGCGGCCTGCGTGCCGGTGTTCATGGCAACGCCGACGTCGGCTTGTGCCAGTGCCGGCGCGTCGTTGGTGCCGTCGCCGCACATCGCGACCAGCTTGCCCTTGGCCTGCTCGTCGCGAATGAGCTTTAGCTTGTCCTCCGGCGTCGCTTGCGCCAGAAAATCGTCGACGCCGGCTTCCGCGGCAATCGCCGCCGCGGTCATCGGATTATCGCCCGTTATCATCACGGTGCGAATTCCCATGCGGCGCAACTCGGCAAAACGCTCGCGGATGCCGCCCTTGACGATGTCCTTGAGCTGAATGATGCCGAGCAGGCGGCCGTCCTTGGCGACCGCAAGCGGCGTGCCGCCGGCTTTCGATACTTCATCCGAGATCGCCTGGATTTCGCGCGCCGCTTCGGAATTTATGCCGGGCTGAATCGCCCGCGCGGTGTTGCCGGAAGCAACCGCCTGCGGCGACCCGCCGCCGACATAATTGAGGATCGCCTCGACCGCGCCCTTGCGGACCGAGGATGAGCCGGCGTCGACACCGCTCATGCGGGTTTGCGCCGTGAACGGAATGAAGGTCGCGGCCAACTCCGCCATGTCGCGGCCGCGGATGCCGTATTTTTCCTTGGCCAGCACGACGATCGAACGGCCTTCCGGCGTTTCATCGGCCAGCGAGGCAAGCTGCGCCGCATCCGCAAGCTCCTGTTCGGTCACGCCGCGGACGGGGCGAAATGCGGTGGCCTGCCGGTTGCCGAGCGTGATGGTGCCGGTCTTGTCGAGCAGCAGGGTATCGACGTCGCCCGCAGCCTCGACCGCGCGGCCTGACATCGCCAGCACGTTGAAGCGCACCAGACGGTCCATGCCGGCGATGCCGATCGCCGACAACAGCGCGCCGATGGTCGTCGGAATAAGCGTCACGAACAGCGCCACCAGGATGACGACCGAAATCCGGCCGCCGGCGTAAGCGGCATAGCTCGGGATCGTGACGGTCGCGAACACGAAGATGATAGTGAGGCCCGCGAGCAGGATGTTGAGCGCGATCTCGTTCGGCGTCTTCTGCCGCTCGGCGCCCTCCACCAGCCTGATCATGCGGTCGATGAAGGTCGACCCTTGCGCGGCGGTAATGCGCACGCGAATCCAGTCCGACAACACTTGCGTGCCGCCGGTGACCGCCGAGCGGTCGCCGCCGGACTCACGGATCACGGGCGCGGACTCGCCGGTGATCGCGGCTTCGTTCACCGAGGCGACGCCTTCGATCACTTCGCCGTCGGAAGGAATATTGTCTCCGGCTTCGACCAGCACGATATCGCCGACCTTCAGGCTGGTGCCGGATACCAGACGAAAGCTCTTGTCGGCACCGGTCAACAGCTTGGCCTGGCTCTCGGTGCGGGTCTTTCTCAAGGACTCGGCCTGGGCCTTGCCGCGGCCTTCCGCGACGGCTTCCGCAAAATTCGCAAACAGTACCGTGAACCACAGCCACAGGATGATCTGGAAGGTGAAGCCAAGGCTCTCGCCGCCGCCCATCACCAGATTGCGCAGGAAGATTACCGTGGTCAGCGCGGCTACGATCTCGACCACGAACATCACCGGGTTCTTGATCATCAACCGCGGGTCGAGTTTTGCAACTGCCGAGCCGATCGCGGGGAACACGATCTTCGGGTCGAGCATCGCCGAGACCGGCACCTGCTTTTGCAGTTTCATGGTTTCCATGGACGTAACTCCGAATTGAGATCGATCAGAACAGGTTGTTGGCGTTGCCAGCGAGATGCTCGACGATCGGACCTAGCGCCAGCGCCGGAAAGAAGGTCAGTCCGCCGATGATCAGGATCACCCCGACCACGAGGCCGACGAACAGGCCGCCGGTGGTCGGCAGCGTACCGGCCGACGGCGGGATCGACTTCTTGCCAGCCAGCGAACCCGCCATGGCCATCGCCGGCACGATCATGAAGAAGCGGCCGACGAACATCGCCATTCCGCCCGTGATGTTGTAGAAAGGGGTGTTGCCGGTAAGCCCCGCGAAGGCGGAGCCGTTATTGCCGGTTTGCGAGACATAGGCATAGAGCACCTCGGTGAAGCCGTGCGGGCCCGCATTGGCCATCGAAGCCACGGCCGGCGGATAGACGACGGCAACGGCGGTCCAGCCGAGATACATCAGCGGCAACACGAGGATCGCGAGCATCGCCATCTTGACCTCGCGCGCCTCGATCTTCTTGCCGACATATTCCGGCGTGCGGCCGACCATCAGGCCGGCAACAAAGATCGAGACGATGACAAAGATCAGCATGCCGTAGAGGCCGGCGCCGACGCCGCCGACGATGATCTCGCCGAGCTGGATATTGATCAGCGGGATCATGCCGCCAAGCGCGGTGAATGAATCGTGCATGGCGTTGACCGCGCCGCAGGAGGCCGCCGTGGTGATGACCGCGAACAGCGAGGAGGCAACGATACCGAAGCGGACTTCCTTGCCTTCCATGTTGCCGCCGGAAAGCCCGAGCGCGTGGAGCGCGGTGGTGCCGTTGGCCTCCGCCCAATAGGTGACGGTGACGCCTGCGATGAACAAGACGCCCATCACGGCGAGGATTGCCCAGCCCTGCCGCTGGTTGCCGACCATGCGGCCGAACACGTTGGTCAGCGCCGCGCCGAGTGCGAAGATCGAGATCATCTGGACGAAGTTCGACAGCGCCGTCGGGTTCTCAAACGGATGCGCGGCGTTGGCGTTGAAGAACCCGCCGCCATTGGTGCCGAGCATTTTGATGGCGACCTGGGAAGCGACCGGACCGACCGCGATGGTCTGCTTGGCGCCCTCCAGCGTGGTGGCGTCGACATAAGCACCGAGCGTCTGCGGCATGCCCTGCGAGACCAGGAACAGCGCGTAGACGACGCAGATCGGCAGCAGCACATAGAGCGTGCAGCGCGTCACATCGACCCAGAAATTGCCGAGGGTGCGCATTGAAGAGCGGGAGAAGCCGCGGATCAGCGCGATTGCGAGCGCGATGCCGGTTGCCGCCGATAGGAAATTCTGGTGCGTCAGCCCCAGCATCTGCACCAGGTAGGACAGCGTGCTCTCGCCGCCGTAGTTCTGCCAGTTGGTATTGGTGATGAAGCTGATCGCGGTGTTGAAAGAGAGATCCGGCGCGACCGCGGATTGGTCCGCCGGATTGAACGGCAGCATCGCCTGCAGCCGCATCAGCCCGTAAATAATGAGAAAGCCGCCGACATGGAACAGCAGCATGGCGACCGTATAGGTCAGCCAATGCTGCTCGCGTCTCTCGTCGACGCCGCCGATCCAGTATAGCCCGGCCTCCACCGGCCTCAAGACCGGTGAGAGGAACGTGCGTTCGCCGTTGAAGACGCGCGTCATATACCAGCCGAGCGGTTTCACCAGCGCGGCGATGATGGCGCAGTACAGAATGATTTGAATCCAGCCGATGGCCGTCATGGTCGTAACCTCTGGGGGTTTACGCGGGGGACGTGACGAAACGCGGTCAGAACCGCTCGGGGCGCAGCAGCGCGTAGGTCAGGTAGAACAGCAGTCCGAGCGAAACGAGACCCGCAAGCGAATAATCAAAGATCATGGTCGTTCCCCTCTCAAAGCCGCTCGCAGGCATAGGCGTAGCCAATGCCTGCCGCGAAGAAGCCGAACCCGAGGGCCAGCATGACGATATCCAGCATGAGATGCTCCTTATCGCGATCGCGTTTGCCCGCGCGAAACTGGCGCGTTGCCGGGAAGGCCGCTTGCGATGAATGGGCCGATCAGATTACGGCCGGGCCTTACCCGTTCCAGTGGCCTGAGGTGCCACTCGGCGCATATGTTTTCGAGAAGGCCGCACCGCCAATGTTATAGGAATCCTATAAATATCCGGCGTTGGGTCCTGAAGCGGCCGGCGCCGGCTCCTGCGCCGCACCATGGAAGGTTTCGGCCGCTTTTATGACAACTTTATTTCAGGAGCCGCCGCGCCATCTCGTATTCAAATAGGGTTTTGGCCATCCTGCGGATGCGGTTGCAGGTTGCGACTGCCCCCAGGGGAGATGACGCCATGCCTTTCCTCTCAAGATATCCCGATCCGGGCGAAATCAGCGATCGACTTCGCGACGCCCATGCGGTGACGGCTGACCTGATCGCGGAGGTCGTCCGGCAGACCAGGAAATCCGCGCGAATCGAGCGACTGGTCGGGTCGGAGGCCTGGACCGATGTCGCGCTGGCGTTGATCGAGCTGGAGCTGCCGCAATGGCAGGTTCGCCGCATCGCCTATGACGGTGGCGAGTGGTATTGCGCGCTGTCGCGCCGGCGCGAGCTTCCGGAATGGCTCGATCCATCGATCGAAACCCACCATTTGGATTTGTCGCTGGCGATCCTGGGCGCCTTCGTCGAGGCCCTTCGCCTCACGACGCCCCGAAGCCGGACCAGCGTCCCCGCCGCGCCGCGCGACGACAACCCGCTCTTGGTCCCGGTCTGCTGCGACAATTTCGCGTAGCGGCTCGATCAGGCGGCATCGCCGAAGCCCTGTAAAATCTGTTCAGCCCCCTCCCCGAGGAGCGGCCCCGGCCGGCTCTAACCCAATTGCTCACTATGAAACGTGGCGGAATTCTTTAAGGAATTCCGGTGGGGACGCACCCCATTGAAGCCGCTACGTTTCTGGTGCAGGGATGATTCCAGCCTTTTGCTCGATCTATAAAGGCAAACAAGCCGCGTTTCCGGCGCAAAATGAGGCGCAAATGTATCGCAAAAACCCAATCGCCCCCCCGACAGGACGGCGATCCTGCGGCACCCGCCCAAGGCGGGACGGGAACAATCTTGGGCTTCGCCGAGACGTCGGAGGGACCCGATGACGGTTAGCAATGCAGACCTGTCGACCATCCTCAACCGCATTCTCGACGCAGCAACGGACAACCTCAGGGTCGCAAAGATCCTGGTTCAGCTCGGTCTCGACCCCAACAACGTCACCTACGACGCCATCTTCAACCGCCTGCTGGAAATCTTTCTGCACAACATCACGCTGGCCAACATGTTTGCGCTGGTTGGCGCCATCTTCTTTGTCGCCACCTTGCTGACACAGACCATGGTGCCGCTGCGGGTCGCGAACATGATCGGCTGCGCTTTCTTCGCCGCCTTCGGCGCGCTCACCGGAACCGTCACGACCTTTCTCTTGTATCTCCTGCTCGTCCCCATCAATGCCTTTCGCCTCCGTCAAATGCTCGTTCTCGTAAAGAAGGCGCGCAGTGCAACGCAGGGCGACACGTCGATGGAATGGCTCAAGCCGTTCATGACCGAGCGGAAATATCGCAAGGGCGATGTTTTGATGAAGAAAGGCGACACCGCCAACGAAATGCTTCTGACCGTCACTGGCAAATTCCTGGTGAAGGAAATCAACGTCGAACTTCCGCCCGGACGGCTGATGGGCGAGCTTGGCTTTTTGACCCCCGATAACCGCCGCACCGCGACGATCGAATGCATCGAAGCAGGTCATGTGCTGACCATCACTTACGAAAAGTTGCTCGAGATCTACTTCCAAAACCCCCAGTTCGGCTATTACTTCCTGGTATTGACCAGCCAGCGGCTATTGGAAAATATCGCGCGGCTCGAAGGCATCGTCGCCCAGAATAAGCTCGCCCAGCAGGCCGCGGCTGCGAGCGGCCCGAATTGAGCGTCGATATAATCTTCCGGCGCCGAATCGATCCTTCATTCCGCCGCCGTGCGCACCTCGGCGCGCTCGCACCTGACCGCGCAGAACTTGAATTCGGGAATTTTTCCGAATGGATCGAGCGCCGGATTGGTCAACAGATTGGCGGCGGCTTCCGCGTAGCAGAACGGCATGAACACCATGTTCTCCGGCACGTCGCGGTCGGCGCGCACTTTCACCTCGACCGCCCCGCGCCGCGTCTCCAGCCGGATCAAATCGCCGGGCCACACCTTCAGCCGCCGCATATCCTTTGGCGACATGAACGCCACCGCCTCGGGCTCGATCTGGTCGAGCACGCTGGCGCGCCGCGTCATCGAGCCGGTGTGCCAATGTTCGAGCACGCGCCCGGTCGAGAGCACCATCGGATATTCGTCGTCCGGAACTTCATCCGGCGGCAGCACCCGCGCCGGCACGATCTTGCCGCGGCCGCTCTCGGTCGGGTAACCTGTTGTGAAGATGATCTCGTTGCCGGGTATGTCGGGACCGTCGACCGGATAGGTCACCGCGCCCTCGCGCACCAGCCGCTCCCAGGTGATGTTTTGCAGCGAGGGCATCACCTCTGTCATCTCGGTGAACACATCCGCCGGGCCGCTGTAATTCCACGGCAGCCCCATGCGTTTGGCAATCTCCTGGATGATCCAGAGATCCTGCCGTGCGTCGCCGGGAGGCTTTATCACCTCGCGCGCCAATTGCACGCGGCGGTCGGTATTGGTGAAGGTACCGGATTTCTCTGCAAACGCCGAGGCCGGCAGGATTACGTCGGCATGAAACGCGGTCTCGGTGACGAACAGGTCCTGCACCACGAGATGCTCGAGTTTTGCCAAAGCCACCCGGGCATGCTGCAGATCGGGATCCGACATCGCGGGGTTCTCACCCTCGATATACATCCCGGTGATCTCGCCGGCGTGGATCGCGGTCATGATCTCGACGACGGTGAGGCCGCGCTCCGGATCGAGCTCTTGATGCCAGAGTTTCTCGAACGGCTCGCGCAAATCGGTGCGCCCGACCGGCTGATAATCGGGCAGGAACATCGGGATCAGCCCTGCATCGGAAGCGCCCTGCACGTTGTTCTGGCCGCGCAGCGGATGCAGGCCAGTGCCGGGCCGGCCGACCTGGCCCGTGATCAAGGCCAGCGCAATCAGGCAGCGCGCATTGTCGGTGCCGTGCACATGCTGGCTGATGCCCATGCCCCAGAAGATGATAGCGGCCTTGGCACGCGCATATAGCCGCGCCACCTCGCGGATCGTTTCCGCCGCAATGCCGCAGATCGGCTCCATTTTCTCCGGCGTGAATTCCCCGATGCGCGCCTTGAGATCCTCAAAGCCTTCGGTATAGCCGGCGATATATTGCTCGTCGGTGAGGCCTTCGGTGATGATGGTGTTGATCATCGCGTTCAGAATGGCGACATCGCTGCCGGCCTTGAACGCCAGATTCCGGTAGGCATGGCGGGACAAGGATTGGCCGCGCGGGTCCATCACGATCAGCTTGGCGCCCGTTTTCGCCGCGTTCTTGATGAAGGTCGCGGCGACCGGGTGATTCACCGTCGGATTGGCTCCGATCACGATGATGACCTCGGCGTCCATGGCGGCGGCAAACGGCGCCGACACTGCGCCCGAGTTCAGGCCTTCCATCAACGCCGCGACCGAGGAGGCGTGGCACAGCCGCGTGCAGTGATCGACATTGTTGGAGCCAAAGCCGGTGCGTACCAGTTTTTGAAACAGATACGCCTCTTCGTTGGACCCTTTGGCCGAGCCGAACCCGGCGAGCGCCTTCACGCCCTTCTCGTCGCGAATTCTCACGAGCCCTTTGGCGGCGATGTCGAGCGCTTCTTCCCAGGAGGCTTCGCGGAAATGCGTGAAGGGATTTGCGGGATCGACCTGGTCGTTGGCATCCTTCTTCGCATTCGGCAGCCGCACCAGCGGTTTTGTCAGCCGGTGCGGGTGATGGATATAGTCGAACCCGAAGCGGCCCTTGACGCAGAGCCGGTTGTGATTGGCCGGGCCGTCGCGGCCCTCGGCGTAGATCACCTTGTCGTCCTTGACCTGATAGGTGACCTGGCAGCCGACGCCGCAGAACGGGCACAGCGAGTCGACCTTTTTGTCCGGATAGGTGACGCGGGTCTGGCTTTCATCGAGCATGACCGCCGGCATCAGCGCGCCGGTCGGGCAGGCCTGCACGCATTCGCCGCAGGCGACACAGGTGGATTCTCCCATCGGGTCGTCGAAATCGAATACGATTTTTGAACCGTGATTACGATAAGCCATGCCGATCACGTCATTGACCTGGACCTCGCGGCAGGCGCGCACGCACAAGCCGCACTGGATGCAGGCATCGAGATTGACGCGCATCGCCGGATGGCTGGCGTCGCCGTGCCAGCGCTCGGCCGCCGGAAAGCGGCTTTCGGTGACCTCGACCTTTTCGGCCCAGTGCCAGAATTTCGAATCCGGGTCGTGGGAAGTTTCGCGCGCCGGCTGGTCGGCGACCAGAAGCTCCATCACCATCTTTTGCGCCGCGACCGCACGCGCGCTCGCCGACTTCACCTTCATGCCGACGCTGGGCGTGCGCTTGCAGGAGGCCGCCAGCACCCGTTCGCCCTCGATCTCCACCATGCAGGCACGGCAATTGCCGTCGGGCCGGTAGTCCGGTTCCGGCGAATAGCACAGATGCGGAATCTCGCGGCCCCCGCGCTTTGCCACTTGCCAGATGGTCTCGCCGTTGACGGCTTCCACCTGCTTGCCATCGAGCTCGAACTGGATTTTTGTCATTCCGCAGCCTCTTTGGGCACGAATTCGTCCGGGAAATATTTAATCACTGACGTCAGCGGATTCGAGGCCGCCTGGCCGAGACCGCAGATCGACGCATCGCGCATGGCCTGGCTCAATTCGTCCAGCAATTGCCGGTCCCAAACCGGCTTTTCCATCAGGATCGCCGCCTTCTGGGTGCCGACGCGGCAGGGCGTGCACTGGCCGCAGCTTTCATCCTCGAAGAAGCGCATCAGGTTGAGCGCCGCGCCCTTCACGCTGTCCGCTTCCGACAGGATGATCACCGCGGCCGAACCGATGAAGCAGCCGTATTTTTCCAGCGTGCCGAAATCGAGCGGAATATCGTCCATCGCCGCCGGCAGGATGCCGCCGGAGGCGCCGCCCGGCAGATAGGCGTGGAAGGTGTGTCCATCCGCCATGCCGCCGCAGAACTCGTCGATCAATTCGCGCACGGTGACGCCAGCCGGCGCCAGCTTCATGCCGGGATTCTTCACCCGGCCCGACACCGAATAGCTGCGCAGGCCGTGGCGCTCGTTGCGGCCATGGCTCTTCCACCAGTCGGCGCCCTTCTCGACGATGTCGCGCACCCACCACAGCGTCTCGATATTGTTGATCAGGGTCGGCAGGCCGAACAGCCCGACCTGGAACGGATAGGGCGGCTTGTGCCGCGGCAGGCCGCGCTTGCCTTCGATGCTTTCGAGCAGCGAGGATTCCTCGCCGCAGATATAGGCGCCGGCGCCGCGGCGCATGTGCAGCCGAGGGCCGCCCGGCGGCAGTTTTGCGATCTCGCGTTCGAGAATTTCGCGGCAGGCCGGATATTCGTCGCGGATGTAGATGTAGATTTCGGGCGCTTCGACGATATGCGCGCCGATCAGCGTGCCCTCGAGGAAGCGATGCGGATCGGTTTCCAGATAATAGCGATCCTTGAAGGTGCCGGGCTCGCCCTCGTCGCCATTGACCGCCATCAGCCGCGGCCCGGGCTCACCCAACACCGCCCGCCATTTGCGCCCGGTAGGAAAGCCGGCGCCGCCGAGACCGCGCAACGAGGCGTCATCGAGCGACTTCAGCAGATCTTCCTTTTTCAATGCGCCGGAGCGCAGGCGCGTTAGCAGCGTGTAGCCGCCGCCGGCGACATAGGTGTCGTAGTCGACATACTTCGGCAGATGCGCGTGGGTGTCGCCGGCCTTGGCGCTGGCAAGCACGCGTGCCACGCTGGCGTGGTCGACAAAGTTGTGACCGACCTCGGCGGCAGGCGCGGTGTCGCAGCGGCCGACGCAGGGCGCGCGCACCACGCGGATGCCCGGACCGGCGGTTGCCTGCAATTCCCCGAGCAATTTCTCCGCGCCCAGCATCGCGCAGGTCAGGGAATCGCAGACGCGGATGGTGAGCGGCGGGATATCGGGCTCGCCCTCCTTCACCACGTCGAAATGCGCGTAGAAGGTCGCAGTCTCGAACACTTCGGCAAACGCGAGCTTCATCTCGTCGGCAAGGGCTGCGAGGTGGCCAGCGGAGATCTGGCGATATTTGTCCTGGATCAGATGCAGATATTCGATCAAGAGATCGCGCCGCCGCGGCCGGTCGCCAAGCAGATGGGCGATCTCTTCCGCGGCTATCGGATCGACCTGACGTCCCTTGGGCGTCGATTTGGCCCGCCGTCGTCCCTCGCCGGGATGCTCGAAGGGGCGGACCTGGTGCACGTCATGGCTCATTGAAACGTCTCGTTCTCACCCCGATCGCGCGCGACCCTAGCGCACCTTTTTGGACTTTAATCCGTGGCATGCCAGATGCCAATAGCAATATTGGCGCATAAAAGAATGCATTAGGGGGCATGCAGCTCCCGCTGGCACGCCCCTTGATCGACCTCGATTTTGCCGGATTCAGGTCTTGCTCATGCAGTCTTCAATGTAGAACCAGCGATCGTCGCCCGCCAGCCCCTTCGATTTCACCTCTTTGCGACAGGCCTTGAGCTTGGGCTTGTTCGCAGTCCATTTGGCTTTCATTTCCTTCAGCTTCTGGATCGTCAGCTTCATCTTCGACGGCTTTGCCTCGAACGGGGCTGACGTCGTGGCTGCCGGAGCCGTAGCTGAAGGAGAATTGGTGGTCTGGGCTGAAGCCGTATGCAGGCTGCCAGCGACGAGCAGCACGGCGGCGAGGCAAACACTGGTGCGAAGCATGGAAGATCCCCCTGACGTCATTCTTTGATGAATTTCGAGAAGCGAGCACCGTGGGACGCGCCCGGCGCGCGCCCCACGGCAAGGAAGCGGCGATCAGAAAATCTTGCTCGCGCTTTCCAGTGTCTTCCACACGCCCCAGGCGAGCGGGATGCCGACAAAGGCCCAGAACAGCGCCGCCTTGACGTCGAGGCCGCCCTTGCCGATCCCGAACGAGCCGGACTGAACGCCTGCAGCGCTCTTCGCGCTCGCCGCCTGGAGTCTCGCGACCTCGTCGGCACTCATGTGCCATTTGGGGTCGACCGGCTTGATTAAATAGTTGCAGATCAGGCCGCCGATCAACATGGCGCAGAGAATGTACATCGTGACGTTGTAGAGCTGGTCGCGCGGCACGCCGGCGCGGAGCTGTCCTTCGCGGATGTAGTTCACCACCACCGGACCGATGATGCCGGCAGTGGACCACGCCGTCAGCAGCCGGCCGTGAATGGCGCCCACGAACTGGGTTCCGAACATGTCGGCAAGATAGGCCGGAACCGTCGCGAAGCCGCCGCCGTACATCGACAGGATGATGCCGAAGGCGAGCACGAACAGCGCTTTCGCTCCCATATTGGCGAAGGTCGGGGCCAGCGCGTAGAGTGCGATGCCGAGCAGGAAGAAGCAGTAATAGGTGCTCTTGCGGCCGATAAAGTCGGACAGCGACGCCCAGAAGAAACGACCGCCGATATTGAACAGCGACAGCAGGCCGGCAAAGCCCGCCGCGATCCCCGCGATCGCGGTCTTTTGCTGAACCGAAAGCGCGCTGAAGGCCAAATCGGGCATGCCGATCAACTTGCCGGCGAATATCTCCTGCAGCATCGGCGAGGCCATGCCGATCACGCCGATGCCGGCGGAAACGTTCAGCGTCAGCACCCACCAGATCAGCCAGAATTGCGGTGTCTTGTGCGCGTTATCGAGATGGACGTTATGTTCCGAGATCATCGACTTCTTTTCACTCGGGGGCGTCCAGCCGTCGGGCTGCCAGCCGGCCGGCGACACGCGATAGGCGAAGGCGCCGATCGTCATGAAGATGAAATAGATCACCCCCAACACGACGAATGTCTGCCAGACGCCAACATCGGTCGGGGTCTTGAAGTAGTTGATCAGGATGTTCGCGAGCGGCGCGCCGATCATGGCGCCGCCGCCGAAACCCATGATGGCCATGCCGGTCGCCATGCCGCGGTGGTCGGGGAACCATTTGATCAGCGTCGACACGGGGGAAATATAACCAAGGCCGAGACCGATGCCGCCGATGACGCCGGCCCCGAGCCACATGATCCAGAGCTGATGGACGTAAATGCCGAACGCGCCGATGATCAGGCCGCCGCCCCAGCAGATTGCCGCGACGAAGCCCGCTTTGCGCGGTCCGGCGCGTTCCAGCCAGCCGCCCCAGATCGCGGCGGAGACGCCCAACGCGACGAAGAACAGTGTGAACATCCAGCCCATGCTGGCGACGCGCCAGTCGCAGGTCGTCGTGAAAAGTTCCTGCACCAGCGACATGTCGGGGCAGGCCTTCGGCGCCGTCAGCCCGATCGCGCGCGACAGCGGCAGCCAGAACACGGAAAAGCCGTAGGCCATGCCGATGCACAGATGAATGCAAAGCGCCGCCGGCGGCACCAGCCAGCGATTGAAGCCGGCCTTGGCGATGGTGTGCTCGCGGTCGAGAATCCCCTCCGCGTCGGAAGACATGGTTCCAGCGCCTTGAATGGTAGCCATTCGAACCTCCCCTACAGCCGCCCGTGCCGGGCATGTCTGCCAACCCACAATCCCGTTATCTTAAGTACCCCTATCGCGTGCACAAGCACTGGCGATGCTGCCCCGCACCATTCCGTGACGCGCCGGGATCGCGGTGCGCATTCGGAATTTTAACACCTGGGGGGACCGCTTATGCCGCCCGCCTGGGCCCTTCCCCAGGCTCGCGGGCGCCGAATTCCAGCGCGAATTTACCCTCCGCCCCCGCAGAGAAGAAGGATTGGGGCAGAATCGACAGGCGATGTCGATAGGCCAAAGGTAGCGATCTCCCCTTCAGCCGGTTCCGGATGGGGGCGGCGCGTCTAGCTCTCCTGATTTCGAATCCCTGGCACAGCTGTGGCAGACGACAAGCCGTCCATCTTTTCGATCAGGAACACGATTTGCCGTTCCGTGCGTTCCGATATCTCGACCTTGTCGCCGGTCTCGCGGATCAGATTGGGGATATCGATCACCGACAGCGGATCGGTGCAGTGAACTTCCAGCCTGTCGCCCGGCTTCAGCGCTTTGAGCGCCTTGCGTGTCTTCAGCGCCGGCAGCGGACATTTGAGCCCGGTGAGGTCGAGTTTTGTCGTGGTCATGGTGCGAACATGGAGAAGCGGGTTCGGATCGTCAACGGGGGCGGGGAAGGAGCGAACAATCGTCCCTACATCAAACTGGCATACGACAAAAACCCGACCGTCTCGCCGGGCTGCACCTGCGTGACCACTTCACCGAGTTCGACCAATCCGTCGGTGTCCACCAGCGACGACAACAGCCCCGCGCCCTCGCGCGGAAATTTTATCGCCTCGAGCGCGCCGTCCGCCGCCCGGCGCAGATTGACGCGGATATATTCGCGGCGCGCGATTTTCTTCCTGTAGGTAAAAGCGGCGCGGACCGGCATCGGCACCGGCCTCTCCTGGGTCGCGCCCGCCAGTGCCAGCACGGTTGGTCGCACCACATGGACGAAGGTGACAAAACTCGCCACCGGATTTCCCGGCAGGCCAATGAACGGCGTGCCGGCGATAATCCCCATCGCCACCGGACGCCCCGGCTTGATCGCCATCCGCCACAGCACCAAGGTGCCGACGCTTTCGACGCTGGCCTTGACGTGGTCCTCCTCGCCGGTCGAAACGCCGCCGGTGGTCAGGATCAGATCGTGATGAGCCGCCACGTTCTTCAGGCTGGCGGCCAGCGAGGCGCGTTCGTCGCGCAAAATGCCGAGATCGCTGACCTCGCAGCCGAGGCGCTTGAGCATGGCAAGCAGCATGAAGCGGTTGGAATCGAACAATTGCGCCCGCGCGCGATTGCCCCCCGGCGAGACCAGTTCGTTGCCGGTCGAAAACACCGCGACGCGGATGCGCCTCACCACATCGATATGGGTCAGACCGAACGCTGCCGCGAGCGCGACATCCTGCGGCCGCAGCCGCTGGCAGGCTTTAAGCGCGGCGTGACCGGCCGGAATGTCTTCGCCGGCGGGACGCACATTGGCGCCGGGTTTCAGGCCAGCCGGGAGAACGACCCTGCCGGCCTCATCGATGCGCACATCTTCCTGCATGAACACCGTGTCGGCGCCCTCGGGCATCGGGGCGCCGGTGAAAATTCTGACCGCATGACCCGGCGCGATGGCTTCGCTCGCGGACGCGCCGGCCTGAACGCGCCCGGTCACTGGAAACACCGCTTCATTCCCAGCCGGAAGATCGAGGCTGCGCACCGCATAGCCGTCGACGGCGGAATTGGTGAAAGGCGGCAGCGGCAGCGAAGCAGAAATGGCATGAGCGAGAATGCGCCCGTCGGCCTCCACAAGTGCAACGGTCTCGACGTCCCGCACCGCCGTCACCCTTGCGGCGATGATGCCCACGGCTTCATCGACCGACATCATCGGTCCGCCAAAGGCAAAGCAATCGTCGGACAATTGCGCCATTTTATGTCCCAGGCTTCGTATTTCTCAGGCTTGGCTGACGCTTCGCGCCAGCACCTCTTCGACCGGTATCGCGAACCGCTGCATCATAGCCGCAATGGCCGGGATGTCATCGAGATGGGCGACCGGCAAACCAGTTTCAACCGCGGTATCGGTGGCGATGCCGGCGATGGCGGGATCGTCGGGAAACAGTAGCGGCTTGCCGTTGGCGACACGATGCACCTCGATCTTGCGATGCGGCTCGGACTTGAAACCTTCGACCACGACGAGGTCGACCCGCGACATCTTCTTGAGCAATTCCGGCAGAAGCGGCTCGGGGTGGCCTCGCAATTCGTGCATCAGCGCCCAGCGCTGGCCTGAGGACACCAGCACCTCTTCGGCGCCCGACTGCCGGTGCACCCAGGAATCCTTGCCGGGCACGTCGACATCGAAACTGTGGTGGGCGTGCTTGATCACGGAAACGCGGAGGCCCGTTTCGCGAAAGTGCGGGATGATACGCGACAGCAGCGTCGTTTTGCCGGCGCCGCTCCACCCCGCAAGGCCTATCACTTTCATCATCTTCTCCGCGCAGCCCCCGGAACCGGGCTAGGTTTTGGCTATCGGTGCTTTATATCGGGCTTAAGGAAATGTCATGCTAGCCTGCGAACCATGATGAAGATCGACAAAGCGCCCGTCCCCCTGATCGTGCCCAATCCGCACGATCCGCGGCTGACCGAACGCGTCGCCGGGACCGATCAGACGGGCGCCGCCGTCGAGATCAATGTCCCGGTGGAGCGGCCACTGACGCTGTACCTCAACGCGCAGGAGATCGTCACCATGATGACGATCGGCGACTATCCGGAATATCTCGCACTCGGCTATCTGCTGAACCAGAACATGCTGAAATACGACGACGTCGTCACCGAAGTGGAATATGACGACGATCTGCAGGTGGTGGTGGTGCGCACCGAGCATCACACCAATTTCGAACAAAAACTGAAAAAGCGCACGCAGACCTCGGGATGCGCGCAGGGTACCGCGTTCGGCGATCTGCTGGAAGCGGTCGAGAGCGTCGCGCTGCCCAAGGCCGAACTGCGCACCTCCTGGCTCTACCAGATGACGCATACGATCAACACCATGCCCTCGCTTTATCTGGAGGCCGGCGCGATCCATGGCTGCGTGCTGTGCAAGGAGGGTACGCCCGTCTGCTACACCGAAGACGTCGGCCGCCATAACGCCGTCGACAAGATCGCGGGCTGGATCTATCGCCACGGCGTCGATCCCGCCGACAAGATTCTTTATACCACCGGACGGCTCACTTCCGAGATGGTGATCAAGACGGTGCGGATGGGAATTCCCATCCTGGTCTCGCGTTCGGGGTTTACGGCGTGGGGCGTCGATCTCGCGCGGCAGGTCGGATTGACGCTGGTCGGGCGCGCGCGGGGCAAACGATTCATCGCGCTGTCGGGTGAGGGCCGCATCATCCACGATCAGAATCTTGCGTTCGTCGAAGAGGAATCCGCGCGTCACAAGCGCAAGGGCACCGAGCGCGATGACTGATTTTCCCGCAACGCCCGGCGTATTGCTCGCCGGCGGGCTGGCGCGGCGGATGGGCGGCGGCGACAAGCCGATGCGCCGGATCGGCGGCCGCAGCATCCTCGAGCGCGTGATCGCGCGGCTAAAGCCGCAATGCGACGGGCTGATCCTCAATGCCAATGGCGATCCGGCGCGATTTGGGAGTTTTGGATTGCCGGTCATCGCCGACGAAGTGGAAAATTTTCCGGGACCGCTCGCCGGCATTTTGGCGGGCCTCGACTGGGCGGCTGCGACACGGCCAGACGTTGAATTCGTTCTCAGCGCTGCAGCCGATTGTCCGTTCCTGCCGCGCGATCTCGTCGCGCGACTGCATCAGGCACGCACCGAGGAGAACGCACAGCTCGCCGTCGCCGCCTCCGATGGACAGTCGCATCCGGTGATCGGACTGTGGAGCGTCGCGTTGCGCGAAGAACTGCGCCACGCGCTGGTGGTTGAAGACATCCGCAAGATCGACCGCTGGACCGCGCGATACAAGCTCGCAACGGTGACGTGGCCGACGACGCCGCTCGATCCGTTCTTCAACGCCAATACGGTGGATGATATCGCGGAGGCGGAACGGCTGGCGGCGTTGGATGGGGGCTGAGCCCTCCTCCCTCCACGTCGTCCCGGCGAAGGCCGGGACCCATACCCACCGGCTTGTGTAATTTTAAAAGGCTGGGGCCGCTACCTAGCGTAACAACAATGGCCTGTGGTTATGGGTCCTGGCCTTCGCCGGGACGACGGCGTATCACGCCTTCCGAAACCCCGCCCGCTCCAATGCCGCGCGGCTTTCTTCCGATGCCAGCGCCTGCAGGAATGCCTGCACCGCTGGGCGCTGCTTGCGGGCGGTCACCAGCGCAAAATCATAATGCTCTTCCGCCAGCGGAATAAAACCCAAACCCGCCGCATGCGCGACCGGCGCAATCGTCATGCCCCAGTCGGCGCGATGCTGGGCCACGGCGGCTGCGACCGCGTTGTGCGAGCGCGGCTGATTCCAGTAGCCGTCGGGGCGCGCCTCGCCGAGCAGCCGGTCGATCAGGATGCGGGTGCCGGCGCCCTGATTGCGGTTGACCATGATGCAGTTCGCGTCGGCGAGCGCGGCGCGGACGGCAGCTTGCGCGTCCAGTCCTTCGAAGCGCTTGTCGCCTGATCGAAACACGATGCCCTGCATCCGCCGCCAGCCCGGCACCAGTTCGAGCCCGGCCATGAGAAACGGCGCGTTGTAACTTTCGGTCGCCTCATCGAACAGATGGATCGGCGCAAAATCGCACTCGCCGCGCCGCGCTGCCGCGAGCCCGCCGAGGCTGCCGACCGCGATCGAACGCACGGCGAGGCCGGCGCGCGACAGCGGCGCGGTGACCAGATCGAGCCCTGTGCAATGGCTGCCGACGATGACGAGATCGGGCACCCGCACATGCGGCGTGAACAGCGTCACCTCGGCTTCAGTGCCTGCCGCCAACTGATCGGCCAGCGCGTCGATTTTCAAAAAGCCGTCGGCCTGCGCGAACGAGGTGATGGCGCCGGAGCCCTTGCCGCCAGGATAGGCGATCAGGCCGTCCACGCCCTCGACCAGCGACACCATGACGAATTCGGTGCGGCCCAATTCCGACGCGATCCGCACCGGGATTTTTGCCGTGACCTTGGCATCGGAACGCGGCGGCAGGCCGGCCATCCGCCGCAACACCGGCACGATCATGTCATGGAAGGTGAACATCGCCGAGGTCGGAAATCCCGGCAGGATCACCACCGGCTTGCCGTCGCAGACCGCAAGGCACAGCGGTTTTCCGGGTTTCAGCGCGACGCCATGGGCGATGATGCCGGGTTTTCCGAGGCGGGCGATGATGCGGTGCGACACGTCACCGGCGCCCTTGGAAGTGCCGCCCGACAGCACTAGCATGTCGCAGGTTTCCAGCGCTTTGCGCATGGCGGCTTCGAGCTTTTCCTCGTCATCAGGGACGGCGCCGAGAAAGCTCGCCTCGCCGCCATTCTCGTTCACCGCCGCGGTGACGATCGCACCGTTGGTGTCGTAGATCGCGGCAGGACGCAGCGGCGCGCCGGGCTGCACCAGTTCGTCGCCGGTCGAGAGCACCGCGACGCGCGGCCGCCGGGTGACGGAGACTTCCGAGATGCCGCAGGCCGCGCACATGCCGATCTCGCGCGAGCCGATCGTGGTGCCGGCACGCAGCAGCGTCTCGCCGCGCGCGATGTCGGAGCCGGCGTAGGACACGAATTGTCCGGGCGAAGCGGCGCGGCGGATGTCGATCGCGCGGGCGCCGGCGGGCTGGGTGTGTTCGACCATGACGACGGCGTCGGCCCCGCGCGGCAGCGGGCCGCCGGTCGCAATCGAGGTCGCCGTGCCTGATAACACCGGGCGGGCCGGCGCAGTGCCGCAGGCGATCACCTCGTCGTTGAGCACGACGCGCACCGGCGCGGCCTCGCTGGCTTTGCCGAGATCGGAAGCGCGCACCGCAAATCCGTCGACATTGGAGCGGTCGAACGGCGGCACGTCGATTCCCGCCACGATATCCTCCGCCAGCACGCAACCGAGCGCCTCGGCAAGCCGCCGCTGCTCGTGCGGGATCAACTGCGGAAACAGCGCGGCGTCGAAGCGCGCGATCGCCTCTTCTCGCGACAGGATCGTCAAAAACTGATCCTGATCGACGCCGTCGCGGCCGATCGGCTGTGGCGCATTGGTCATGTCGGAACCCATCTCAGTCGCGCAACATATAGGCATCGACCGCCGTGCCCGCTGCAAATCCTTCGCTGCCGCCGGCAACCATCAGCCATGCGTCGGATCGGGCGATGGTCGAGAGCGGCATCTCGCCGACAGCGAGCGGCATCCATGTATCTTCAATTCGTTCCAGAAGGACGATCTCGGTGATGCCGACGGTTGAGGCGATCTTGCGCGCCAGCGGCAGCGTGACCGGCTGCCGTTGCCTAAACCCGGACAACCGGTCCAATACCGGAAGTACCAAGGTCAACCACACTGCCAGTGCCTGGTCCGGTGCGCCCGGCAGCGCCACGACCGGGATTTTTCCGATCCTGCCGACAGCCGCGGTTCGCCCGGGCTGCAATGCGATGCCATGGGCGATGACCTCGCCGCGCACCGCCAATGCGGCAATCGCGGCATCGGTACGGCCGACCCCGCTGCCGCCGATCATGATGAGCATGTCGCGCCCGCTGGTGTCGAGCGCGGTTGCGATCGATGCCGCGTCGCGTCCGCCGGCTTCCACCCAGGCCGTGCTGGCGCCGGCCGCGCCGGCAAGTTCAAAGATCAGCTGCGCCGTATGGGTGTGACCCGAATTTGCGGGAATAACGACGAGCCGCAGGCCCGGGAGGCGCACATTGAGGCTGTCCAGTCCGGCCGCGCGCGCACTCAACAGATCGACCCGGCGAACCCGTCGCCCGGGGACGACGGCCGGTTTGCCTTCGGCAATATCGGCGCCGGTGCGGCGAACGCCCTGCCCCGGGATTGCTTCCGCCAGCACCTGGAACAGCGGGCCTGCGGCATCGGCGGAATCGGAATCGACGACGCAGTCGCAACCATCCGGCATGGGATCGCCGGCTTCGACCCAGACCGGCGGTTTTGGCAGCGGCAGCGGCGAATAGGACGACGCGCCGACGAGATCGCGGGCGCGCAACGCCCAGCCGTCGGCCGCCGCGAGATCTCGCGCAGGGAACGCCTCCAGCGGCGGCATGCCCGCGGCAACGCAGCCCAGGGCGTCCGCGAGCGGAAGCGCCAAGGGTGCGACCGGCTTGAGGCGCTGCAGCAATGCGGCGAGCGCGACGTCGAGCGGCGTGAGCGAAGCCGGCAGGCGCTGGGGCGGGATCATGGGGGCATGGTGGACCACGCGCCGGCGCCTTGGCAACTATCCCCAGCTTAGTCGTCGCTGCTTTCGCAGCGACGACATGGCAGACGAGTTAACCATCAAACGTTCAGGTTCATCCAGACGGCTTTCGGCTCGGTGAAATTCTCGATTGCCGCGGTGCCGTGCTCGCGGCCAAGACCGGAGTCGCGCTCGCCGCCCCAGGGCAATCGCACGTCGGTATAGCCATAGGTGTTGATCCACACCGTGCCGGCGCGCGCCTTCTTGGCAAAGCGCTGCACCCGTCCGATGTCGCGGCTCCAGACCCCGGCAGCCAGGCTATAGGCGGTGCCATTGGCGATGCGCAGCGCGTCCGCCTCGTCGCGAAAGGGGATGACGCTGACGACGGGGCCGAAGATTTCCTCCTGCGAAATGCGCATCTCGTGCTTGACCCCGGCGAACACCGCCGGGCTGACGAAAAAACCGCGCGCGCCGACCCGCTCGCCGCCGGTCGTGAGCAGGGCGCCCTCTTTCTGGCCGATGGCGACATAGTCGAGGATGATCTTCATCTGCTTTTCGGAGATCACCGGGCCGAGCACGGTGGCGCGATCGGCAGGATCGCCAATGCGCAAGCTCTTGGCGCGCGCCGTCAACCGCTCGACCACCTCATCGTAAACCTTCTCATGGGCGAGCACACGCGAACCCGCCGAGCAGACCTGACCGGCGTTGAAGAAGATGCCCGCCGCCGCGGCCTTGGTGGCGGCGTCGAGATCGGCGTCGTCAAAGATGACGTTGGCGGACTTGCCGCCAAGTTCGAGCGACACGCGCTTAAAGTTGCTCGCGGCTCCCTTCATGATGCCACGGCCGACGCCCGGCGATCCCGTAAATGTGACCTTGTCGACATCGGGGTGATTGACGAGGGCTTCGCCCGCCACCCGCCCGGGGCCCGGGACGATGTTCAGCACGCCCGGCGGCAGCCCCGCTTGGAGCGCAAGTTCGCCGATGCGCAGCGCCGAGAGCGACGTCAGTTCGGCCGGCTTCATCACCACGGTGCAACCGCACGCCAGCGCCGGCGCGAGCTTCCACATCCCGATCATCAGCGGGAAATTCCAGGGCACAATCGCCGCCACCACGCCGACCGGCTCGCGCACGGTATAGGTCAACGCATCGTCGCGGGTGGACACGACCTCGCCGCTGATCTTGTCTGCCCAGCCCGCGTAATAGGTCAGGGTGTCCACCGCCGCCGGGAAATCCTGGCGCAGCACGGCCGCGATCGGCTTGCCGGCGTCGAGACTTTCAAGGCTTGCGATTTCGTCCATATGTTTCTTCAGAAGGTCCGCCCATTTCAGGAGGATATGGCCGCGCTCCGCGGCACGCATTGTGCGCCACGGACCTTCGAAGGCACGGCGCGCGGCGGCGACCGCTCGATCGACGTCGACCTCGTTACCTTCCGCGATCGTGGCAATGACCTCTTCGGTCGCGGGATTGAGGGATGTGAAGGTGCGTCCGGAGGCAGACGGGACATTTCGACCATCGATCAGAAGCGGTCGCTCTTTGTCTTTGGCGAGTGAGATGACGGGGGAGGCGTCACGCGAAAAGTCATATGCAATCGACATCATATTTCCTCCTGTTGCTTGTTTCTAACGTAGGAGGATATCTTTCGTTTAAAATATGATATCATGTACCTATAGGCGTATCCCATATATGAAACAAATTTCATAAGATGAGTGCCCCGATGCTGCAAATCGAAATCGAAACCGTCTGGCGATTTCACAAGGAGGGCAGCCCGCAGACGGCAATTGTCATGCTCGGGATACTCAACGAAATTCGCAAAACCGGCAAACTCACCAGCGCCGCCGGTCACGCCCGCCTTTCCTACCGGCACGTCTGGAATCTCGTCGAGCGATGGTCGGATTTTTTCGGCGTGCCCCTGGTCGAAACCCAGCGCGGCAAAGGCACAAAACTGACGGCCTTCGGCGAAAAGCTGGTCTGGGCCGGCGAGCGCATGCAGGCGCGCCTCGGCCCGCAACTGGAAAACCTGGCGCAGGAGCTTGTCACCGAGATCAAGCCGTTTCTGCATCACTGGCCGTCGGTGATCCGCGTTCACGCCAGCCATGGTTTTGCTGTCTCCAAACTGCGGGAGTTGCTCGACCGGGAGCCCGGCATCGGGGTCGATCTGCGCTATGTCAGCAATCAAAACTCTCTGGTGTCGCTGGCACAGGGCGCCTGCGACCTCTCGGGCGTGCATCTACCCCACGGCGAATTGCGCGCGCAGGGCATTCGGGCCTGCAAGGAATGGCTCGATCCGCGCGAGGATCGCGTGATCAGTTTCGTCACACGCGAGATGGGCCTGATGGTCAAGCCCGGCAATCCGCTCAAGATCGCGTCGCTCAAAGAACTCGTCGACCGCAAGGCTCGTTTCGTCAATCGAGACCACGATTCGGGCACGCGCCTGTTGTTCGATCAGTTGCTGGCGTTGCACGGGATCGACGAAGCCAGGATCAACGGCGCGCAGCACATGGAATTTACCCATGCCGCGGTTGCCGCCTATGTCGCGAGCGGCATGGCGGACGCGAGTTTCGGCGTCGAGGCCGCGGCCCGGCAGTTCGGGCTCGATTTCATCCGGATGCTGACGGAGGATTATTTCTTTGTCTGCAAGCGTGCGTTCCTGGAAACGGAGCCGATGCAGTGTGTGCTCGACATCATGAAGGGCCGCGAATTCCATAAGGCGGTGGCGACGCTGCCCGGATATGTCGCGGCCAATACCGGCTCGGTCAGTTCGGTGAAGGAATTTTTGCAAAGGGAGGACGCAAGCCGATAGCGCCGATCGATCGCGGCAAGGACCGGCCATCACCCTCCCCCTTTGTTCGACAGCATTTCCGCCATCACCGGTCCCACTTTCCGGATCATGCGCTGTTGACGCGGGCGGCCAATTGGTTGCAAAAGCAACGGACCGGCCGAGTGACGCTCCCGGTCAAAAACAATACGGCCAATGCGCCGACGTCAGGTGGGAGGATGCAAGTGATTTCAGCCAGAAGACTATCCATGCTTGCGGCGTTCGCGATGGCAACACTGTCGTCACCATCGGCGCTGGCGCAAATCTCCGACGACGTAGTCAAGATCGGCGTGCTCACCGACATGAACGGGCCGGCCTCGACGCCGACCGGCCAGGGCTCGGTCACTGCCGCGCAAATGGCGGTGGATGATTTCGGCGGCAAGGTTTTGGGCAAGCCGATCTCGGTGATCGTCGGCGATCATCAGCTCAAGCCGGATATCGGCGGCGCGATTGCGCGGCGCTGGTACGACGTCGATCAGGTCGACCTGATCGTCGACGTGCCGGTGTCGGCGGTCGGCCTCGCGGTGCAAAACGTCGCCAACGAAAAGAAGAAGCTGTTCATCACGCACTCCACGGGTGCGGCGGATTTCCACGGCAAGTTCTGCTCGCCCTATGCGATCCAGTGGGTGTTCGACACCCACGCGCTCGCGGTCGGCACCGCGCAGGAAGTGGTGAAGCGAGGCGGCGACAGCTGGTTCTTCATCACCGACGATTATGCGTTCGGGCATTCTCTTGAAAAAGACGCATCCGCCGTGATCATCAAGAACGGCGGCAAAGTGCTCGGCGCGGTGCGGCCGCCGTTTGCAACGCCCGATCTGTCGTCGTTCATCCTGCAAGCCCAGGCCTCCAAGGCGAAGATCATCGGTATTGCCGCAGGCCCACCCAACAACACCAACGAGATCAAGACCGCCGGCGAATTCGGGGTCTTGAAGGGTGGCCAGCAGATGGCCGGCCTGCTGGTGCTGATCACCGACATTCATGCGCTCGGCCTTCCGGTGGCGCAGGGCCTGTTACTGACGACATCGTTCTATTGGGACATGGACGACAAGACCCGCGAATGGTCAAAACGCTATTTTGCCAAGATGAACCGGATGCCGACGATGTGGCAGGCCGGCGTCTATTCGTCGGTCATGCATTATCTCGACGCCATCAAGGAGAGCGGCACCGACGAGCCGCTCAAGGTCGCGGCGAAAATGCGTGAAAAACCGATCGAGGATTTTTTCGCGCGCAACGGCAGACTGCGCGAGGACAATCTGATGGTGCACGATTTGATGCTGGTCGAGGTCAAGAAACCGGAGGAATCAAAATATCCGTGGGACTATTACAAGATTCTTGCGAAGATTCCCGGCGAGGATGCGTTCGGCCCGCCGGATCCGGCGTGTCCGCTAGTCAAGAAATGATTCTATCGTCGTCCCGGCGAACGCCGGGACCCATAACCACAGGTGTCTGTGATTGAGCCAAGCTGGTGCTCCAGCTTTCGCAAAACCTAGATCGGTGGTTATGGGTCCCGGCTCAAGGCCGGGACGACGGAGATTATTTCACCACCCCGATCTCGCGGAAATATCTTAAGACGCCCGGATGGATCAATTCCACATTCGGCGCGGCCGCAACCGTGTTCGCAGCGGTGGTTTCACAGGCCTGCGCCAGCTTTTTGCAAAATGCACCTTCGGCGCCATGCAGCGTCTTCGCCAGATGATAGGCGACATCGTCGGGCAGGCTCTCGCGCGCGAGAATAAAGCTCCATGATCCCAGCGCGTCGATCGGCGCGTTCTGGTTGGGATAGCTGCCGGCCGGCACCGTCAGCGGCTTGAGAAATGAATGCTTGGCCCTGATCCGCGCGATCTCATCCTTGTCCGGCGCGATGAAGCGGGCGCCGCCGGGGCTGGCCGCCACCGCCGCGAATCCGGGCCAGCCGATGCCGGCGCCCCAGAGCGCCGCAACCCGCCCGTCGAGCACCATCGCCGGCCCATCGCCGGCGCGATCGAGGTAGAGCGATTTGAAATCCCCGTCCTGCTTCAGCCCGAGGCCGTCAAGGATGTAGCGCGACATGATCGGCAGGCCGGAGCCCTTGGCCCCGAACGCGACCGGCCGGCCCACGAGGTCGTGGATGGTCTTGTAGGAGCTGTCGGCGCGCACCACGAACATGCCGGGACTGGAATATATCGCGGTCAGGATCTTCAGCCGGGTCGGCGGCCGCCCGATGCCCATGAAGGCCTCATAGGATGGCTCGCCCGCGACCAGCGCGATATCGAGGTTTGACGCCTCCAGCAGCGGAATGTTCTCGTTGCTGCCCTTGGTGTTGCGCGGCTCGATCGACAGCGTCGGATCGGCCGCGTTCATGACCTCGGCAAAGGCATTGCCGTAAAGCGGAAAACCGCCGCCCGGCGTTGCGGTCCCCAGACTGATCGTGGTCTTTTGAATGGCCTTGCCTCCTTCTTGCGCCGCAGCGCTGCCTGCCAGCAGCAGGACGCCGGCGCAAACCACACGAACGATGTTCATGGCTGACCCCATGGGCGCGCCGGCGAGCGCGCGGAAGATATTCGCCGGAACCAATGTAGGCAAATTCGCAATTGTATGAAAGCATGGGCGCTGCGGATGTCAAAAAAGCTTTGATCTGTCGATGTTTTGTTCGGTAGCAACGACAAAGACATGACGGGGGAAACGATGATCGCATTTTTGCGCGCGGCAATGTTCAGTCTGGCATTTCTGGCGGCCGGCACGGCGCCCTCCTCCGCCGCCGATTATCCGAACCGCCCGGTGCGCTGGCTGATCGGCTTTCCCGCCGGCGGCCCGGTCGACGTCGTCGCGCGCATCATGAGCCAGGCGCTGTCGGAGCATTTCGGCCAGCAATTCGTAGTGGAGAACAGAGCCGGTTCCGGCGGCAACATCGCCACGGCTGCCGCGATCAGCTCGCCGCCGGACGGCTATACGCTGTTGTTCAGCGGCGCCAACAACGCGATCTCAGCCTCGCTCTACAAGAAACTGCCGTTCGATTTCATTCGTGACACCGTGCCGGTCGCGGTCTTCACGCAAGTGCCCAACCTGCTGGTGGTGTCGAATGCCATGCCGGTCAAAACCGTTCAGGAGCTGATCGACTACTGCAAGGCCAATCCCGGCAAGCTCTCCTATGCCTCGTCCGGCAACGGCACCACGCTGCACATGTCGGCGGAATTGTTCAAAGCGATGACCAAATGCGACATGCTGCATGTGCCCTATCGCGGATCGGCGGCCGCCTTTCCCGACGTCATCTCCAACAAGGTCCAATTGATCTTCGACAACCTGCCCACGGCGATGGAACAGGCGCGCGGCGGCAGCGTTCGCGCGCTCGGCGTCACTTCGCCGCAGCGCTGGCCCAGCGTGCCCGAAATTCCCGCGATCGCCGAAACCGTGCCGGGATTTGAGGCGACCGTCTTCTACGGTATGTCCGCCCCCAAGGGCACGCCACCCGAAATCATCGACATCCTCAACAAAGCGGTGAATGAAGCGCTAAACGATCCGAAGATTGTCGCGCGGTTCGCGACAATCGGCGGCGTCCCGAAGCCGATGACATCAGCCGGATACGGCAAGCTGATTGCGGACGAGACGGAGAAATGGCGCAAGGTGGTGGAGTTCGCCGGGGTGTCGGTGGAGTGAACCGCGCTGCGTTTCGCTCTGACTGCAGGCCGGAGCATCGCCCCCGCGGGATAATTCTCGCCGTAGCGGCCAAAATGGCGGGTTATTTCACGGCCGCCCGCGAATCCGAGCCCGCCATTGCCGGATCGCCAGCCGCATTGTAAGGGGTCTCTAGCACCGTTGCCTGTCCGCACAAGCGGAGAGGACCGGCGGGGCCTGTAGCTCAATGGTTAGAGCCGGCCGCTCATAACGGTCTGGTTGCAGGTTCGAGTCCTGCCGGGCCCACCACGCTCACCCTGACGGGCTACGCGTGGCGCGGCCACGCGTGACCGCCAGGGCAAAGCGTGTCCGGCGTAGCTTGAGCGGAGCGAGAGCGAAGACGGACTGGAACTTGTGGGGCT
>Ga0185299_10002226_pt1 | contig 31228 bp, 19 predicted proteins | sample PaiPotPPA55metaG_FD_128002 | JGI IMG/M metagenome (GOLD analysis project Ga0185299, IMG submission 128002) | Iron sulfur acid spring bacterial and archeal communities from Banff, Canada, to study Microbial Dark Matter (Phase II) - Paint Pots PPA... ...
CTTCTGGAACGCCACGCACGGTTCGCTCCTGCAGGTCACCCGGCTCCCGTTGCGCTGAATCCCGGATCTTCCTCCATACAGATTTCCCCAAACCTATTCCCGCAGCGCTGTCGCTCGAGTGGCGTAAAACATGGGGCGTGGAGTCTGCTCGAAGTACAAAATTGTGGTCGAGCGCGCCAGCCGTGATTCAATAGAAAATCGGGTTATTACCACTCGCCGGGCTCGTAGCTCAGCGGTTAGAGCGGCGGACCCATAATTGGGAATCCAACGATTGTAAACGTTGGAGTCCTTGGGGTTTGCATCGAATTAACTGTCAGTGGTTTCATTTCCTATCATTGCCAGTCTTGCAACGCAAAAACAACGCAAGAGGGTTGGCTGCAGCTATTTCCGCTTCGCCAACCTCACGCGAAACAGTTCGGGAGCTACAAGAGTCTTGGGAATCCGTTGCCAAGAATCAGGGTTGGGGAGTCGGACGGCGGCAGAGAGCAGCGTGGAGAGAGAAATATAGTCGAGGGAGATTATGCCTATGCCGCGCGTTCTGCGGCGAAATCGGCAAGTTCCACAAGCTCGCGAGATGCGTTAGAGTAGCGGCTACTTTTCGCGCTGGCAGGAATTTCCGTTTCCCATGAAAGCGCTACTTCTCACGCGATATATGCAGCTCGAAATGGCCGAACTTCCCGAGACGAAGCCCGAGGCCGGCGAAGTTCTCATCCGCGTAGCCGCCTGCGGCATTTGCGGCAGTGATGTTCACGGCTACGACGGCTCCTCCGGCCGGCGCGTTCCTCCCATTGTTATGGGCCACGAAGCCGCCGGAACTGTGGCCGCGCTCGGAGACGGCGTTACGGATTTTGCCGCAGGCGATCGAGTCACGTTCGATTCGACCGTGTACTGCGGCACGTGCGCGCCCTGCCGGCGCGGTGAAATCAATCTCTGTGACAATCGACAAGTGCTCGGTGTCTCTTGCGCAGAGTATCGCCGCGCTGGAGCGTTTGCAGAATATGTCGCCGTCCCTTCGCGCATTGTGTACCGCTTGCCGGACGGCCTTTCGTTTGCGGAGGCCGCCATGCTCGAAGCGGCAGCTGTTGCAGTGCACGCTGTTTCCCTCGCGCAGTCTTTTCCGGAAAGCACAGCGCTCGTCGTTGGCGTCGGAATGATTGGATTGCTCGCCGCCCAGGCCTTGCGTGCCGCTGGATGTTCGCGCGTCTTTGTTGCTGACGTTGATGGCTCACGACTGAAGCTCGCGCAAGACCTCGGCGCCACCGCCGTTTTGTCCGCCGAAACGGACATTGCCAAACAAGTTTTGCAACTCACCGGGGGCGCGGGCGCTGACGTTGTGGTGGAAGCCGTAGGCAGAACGGAAACAGTGACCGCATCGGTTGAAAGCGTGCGCAGAGGCGGCACCGTTGTGCTGGTCGGCAACATCTCGCGAGAAGTTAGCATCCCTCTGCAAAAAGTAGTCACGCGGCAAATTCGATTGCAGGGTTCCTGCGCTTCGGCGGGAGAATATCCGCGCGCCATGGAACTCCTCGCTTCGGGTGCAATTCAAGTGAAGCCGCTGATCACGGCAATCGCGCCGCTGGCCGATGGCCCGCAATGGTTTGCTCGCCTGCATGCTCGAGAGCCCAACTTGATGAAAGTCGTTCTCGTGCCGTGAGCGCTTCCATGAGTGGCGCGCTTTTCGACGACAATCTTGAAGGACAACCAATCTCTGGGCCGCACTGAAGGAAATGAGAATGGATTCAGCGGGCAGCGAATTACCGAAAAGGGAGAACCTATGAATACGGCTTTGGACATATCTTGCAAGGCTCTGCTGTTTCTTTGCCTGAGTTGTTTTGGAAACCGAGCCGCGGCGGACTCGAGCTATAGCGTGAAATCGCCTGACGACCGGATCGAAGTGCAGATTCATGTTACGAACCGCATTGCCTACGACGTTTTGCTGAAAGGCAAGGTATTGGTGAAAGACTCGACGCTATCGATCAACGTTGATGGAAAGACGCTAGGCGAAAACTCGCAGGTGAAGTCGAGCAAGAAAGATAGCGCGGACCGCGTTTTGGAGCCGGCCATACGGCAAAAATTTGCCAAGATTCGCGAGCGATACAATGAACTGCGGCTGGAGATGGCCGGCGGGTACGCAGTGACTTTCCGCGCATACCCGGAAGGGATCGCGTATCGGATCGAAACGAACCTTGGCAGCGAAAATGTAAAGGTTTACAGCGAGCAAGCAGATTTCCGCTTTGCCCGAGATTACACGGCATTCTATCCAGAAGAAGAGAGCTTTTTCTCGCATAACGAGCGGAAGTATTTGCCGCATCGGTTGAAAGAGATTGCGACGACGAAGTTTGCAACGTTGCCGGTAGTAGTGGATGCCGGCGACGGCATCAAGATTGCAGTCGCGGAATCGGGCGTCGAAGAGTATCCCGGATTGTGGTTGCGAGGCACCGGCGAAAACGCACTCTCCGCTACGTTTGAGCCCTATCCGCTGAAAGAAAAATTGGAAAGAGATCGTGATTTCAAGGTTGACGAGGCTGCGGACTACATTGCGGTGACCAACGGGACGCGCGCGTTTCCATGGCGCGTGCTGGGGATTGTGGAGCATGACGCGGACCTTTTGACGAATCAACTGGTGTGGCTGCTAGAGAAACCGTCGCAGGTGCAGGACACATCGTGGATTAAGCCGGGCAAAGTCGCCTGGGACTGGTGGAACTTCAACAATCTTTACGGCGTGGATTTTCGCGCAGGCGTAAATACGCAGACGTATAAGTATTACATCGACTTTGCCGCGAAATATCATTTGCAGTACATCATTCTCGATGAAGGGTGGTACAAGCTCGGCAACGTGTTGGAGGTGGTGCCGGAAATCAACATGGAAGAGTTGATGGAGTATGCGAAGCAGAAAAACGTGGGAGTCATTCTTTGGGTGGTGTGGAAGTCGCTGGACGATCAGTTGATTCCGGCGCTCGATCAGTATGCGAGGTGGGGCGTGAGTGGAATCAAAGTCGATTTTATGCAGCGGAATGATCAATTGCTGATGAATTACTACTACAAGGTCAGCCGCGAGTGCGCAAAACGAAAAATGCTAGCGGATTTTCACGGCGCACAACGGCCCGCTTCTCTGACGCGCACATGGCCGAACCTAATCAGCGCGGAGGGAGTGCGCGGAATGGAGTGGAGCAAGTGGAGTGCTGACGCAGAACCGAAGCATAACGTCACACTACCTTTTACTCGCATCCCAATGGACTACACGCCAGGCGCGATGCTGAATGCGCAAAAAGACATGTTCGCTCCGATCTTCAAGCGGCCGATGGCGTTAGGAACGCGGTGTCACCAACTGGCGATGTACGTGGTGTTTGAGAGCCCGCTTCAGATGCTGTCTGACAGTCCATCGAACTATGAGCGTGAGCCGGAAGCGATGGAGTTCCTCGGACCCGTGCCGACCACCTGGGACGAGACAAGAGGTCTGGAAGGGAGAATTGCCGAGTATGTGGCAGTGGCGCGAAGAAACGGCGGAGACTGGTACGTGGGTGCGATGACGGATTGGACGGCACGCGATCTGGAGATTGACCTGTCTTTCTTGCCGGAAGGAAATTTCAAGATGGAAGCGTATCAGGACGGCGTAAACGCAGATCGCATGGCCAGCGACTATAGGAAAACGACGCAGCAGGTCAACAAAGGGATGAAATTGAGAGTACATCTGGCGCCAGGTGGCGGTTGGGCGGCGCACATTCTTCCTTCATCAGGAGGTTCAAGCAGCAGCAAAGATTAAAAAGCAAGAAGGAATCAAAGACAACGCCGAGACGCAGAGTTCTCTGAGTAGTGAAGAGGTAAGCCCTGACCTTTGCCTATTTTGTTTTGGGCTTGAAGGTGGACACGATGCCCTGGGATTCGCGGATGGTTAGGATTTGGTTGGCGGGAACCTTGGTGAAGCGTTCGATCTTTTTGGTGGTGGGCCATTTGACTTCGATGAGGTCGGCGATCTGGGATTTGCCTAGGCCGAAGTGGAGGCGAAGGTCAGACTGGGACATGACGCTGGAGCCGCTGTGGACTTCATCGATTTGGGAGTGAGTGCCGGTGACGACGCGAGCGCGAGCGCCGATAGCGGTGCGATTGCAGATGGTACCGATGAGTTTGAGCTTGATCCAGTTTTGTGCGTTGCCGCCATCGTTGCGTAGGAGGGACGGCAGATCGCCGAGGTTGAGGACGAGGGCGTCAATGTCGCCGTCATTATCGTAGTCACCGAAGGCCGCGCCACGGCTGGAAAATTTTTCGGTGATGCCTGGGCCCATTTGCGCGGAGACGTCGGTGAAGTGGCCATTGCCCATGTTGCGATAAACGAGGCGGGGATTTTTGTAGGTCTGGCCGATGGCGTGGCCTTCGATTTCGGGATAGACGTGACCGTTGATCTGCATGAGGTCGGCCCAGCCATCGTTGTCGTAATCGAGAAAAGCGCAGCCCCATGCGACGTAGCCGTTGTTGATGCCGATGCCGGAAGAAAAAGTGACGTCGGTGAAAGTGCCGTAACCATTGTTGTGATAGAGGTTGCAGGTATCATCGGCGAAATTGGTTTTGAAGATGTCTAGTGAACCGTCGCAATCGTAGTCGGCGACAGCGACGCCCATGCCGGCTTGTTCGTGGCCGTTGTCGCTGTAGGCGACACCGGCGATTACGGCTTGGTCGGTGAAAGTGCCGTCGTGATTGTTGCGGAAGAGGATGCTGGGCTGCGAATCGACAGCGACGTAAATGTCCGGCCAGCCGTCGTTGTCAAAATCGTAGGAAACGGCGGTGATGGAGTAGCGCGGACCCGGTTTTAGGATGCCGGCTTTTTCGGTGGCATCGGTGAAAGTGCCATCTCCATTGTTCTTATATAGGACGTTGGTGTCGCCCGTCAGGCCGCGTGGGCCGCACATGACGGGAATGCCTTTCCACTGGCATTGCGCAGGGCCGTTTGGATCGGGATTTTTCGCGGGATCGAGCTTTATGTAATTGCATACGAAGAGATCGAGATGGCCGTCGCGGTTGTAATCGAGGAAAGTGCAGCCCGCGCCCCAGCGAATGTCGTCGTTGTATATACCGACTTTTTTGGTGACGTCGGTGAAAGTGCCGTCACCGTTGTTGCGGAAGAGAATGTTGTGCCCCCAAAAACAGCAGAAGAGGTCATCCCAGCCATCGTTATCGTAATCGCCGACACAAACACCGGTCTGCCAACCGGTGCGCGCGACTCCGGACCCTTCGGTGACGTCGGTGAATGTCCCGTTGCGATTATTTTTGTAGAGATGAGAAGTAGGTGCTTGCCCGGCTGGCCATTCTTTGCCGAGTTGGGTGCCGTTGGTCAGATAGATGTCGAGCCAGCCGTCGTTGTCGTAGTCGAAAAAGGCGAGGCCGGAGCCTTTGGCTTCGATGATGTAGCGCTTGTGATCGGGGTCGCCCCAGACGTTGGGAGAGTTGAGGCCGGCTTCGCGGGCGACGTCGATGAATTGAACTGGGGATTTTTGCGCGACGGCGGCGGTTTGAAGGATGGTGTTCGGTTGCCATTTCCACAATGGAGTGGCTAGGGCGTCTAGGAGGGAGGTGCCGAGGATGGTAGCGGAGTTGGCGAGAAAGCAGCGACGCGGGGAATTCATGACAGGTGCCAGGAACAGCAGAAGCAGATTCCTAGCTTCGCTCGGAATGACAGGCAAAATTGCGACAAGTCCAAAATGTGGTTGCCGAGATAGGGCGCAGCGTGCTGCGCCCCTACACGAGAGAGAAAATTTGGTGCAGGCGTCACTTACTGGAGACCTTTGGAAATGGATGGGGGACTATGCCTACACCTTCTTTGATGGCGATGATTTTGTCTAATGGGAGATCTTTCAAGCGATCGATTTGGCCGCTGGGCCATGTGATCTCGAGCGAATCAATTTTTGTATATTTCCCGAGGCCGAAAAGAATGCGCGGGTCGCTGGCCGACATGTAGCTCATGCCTCCTTTGGATTGTTCGACGTGGACAAAATCGCCGGCGGTAATTTTTAGCGACGCGCCGACACCATCGCGATTCGATTTTGTTCCGATGAGCAGAACTTCGAGCCAGTGATTGGCGTTGCCGCCGTCGTTGCGTAGAAGCGACGGATAGTCGCCACGATTGTTAGTGACGACGTCAATGTCGCCATCATTATCGAAATCCGCGGTAGCAAGACCGCGGCCCGCGATGGGCCGGCTGAAGTCGGGTCCGAGCGCGCCGTCGGCAATTTTTTCAAAGTGCCCTTTGCCGAGATTGTGAAACATCAACAGTGGCTCTTTGTAAGTGACCTCGCTGTGATAGAGCTGAACGTTATCAACCATTGCTCCATTGATCTGGAGAATGTCGGGCCATCCGTCGTTATCGTAATCGAGAAATTTCATGGATACGCCGCTCCAGAGAATGGCTTTGTTGCCGATTCCAGAGCTGAAGGTGACGTCGGTGAAGGTTCCGTCGCGATTGTTGTGATAGAGGCGATTTAGTTCGAAGTCGAGGTGTGTGATGTAGACGTCCTGCCAGCCGTCGCCATCCACATCCGCGGCGTCAATGCCCATGCCTGCTTCGTAGCGGCCGTCTTCACTGGCGGCGAGGCCGGAAATGAAGGAAACATCTTGAAACGTGCCGTCGTGTTTGTTGATGAAGAGAAAATTTGGCCAGGAGTCGTTGGCGATGGCGATATCCGGCCAGCCATCGTTGTTGAAGTCCGCGACGACGACGCCCATTCCTTTTGCCTCGGGCTTGCCAACGCCGGAGGAATCGCTGACATCGCTGAAAGTACCATCGTGATTGTTGTGGTAGAGCTTAGTTTTTTGCCCCTTGTAATTTCCAGGATGGCAATAGGAACGGTAGCCGGGACGATGTTCGCCGCACCAGAGATTATTTTTGAATGACCATTCGATGTAATTGGTGACGACGAGATCGAGGTAGCCGTCTTTGTCGTAGTCGACCCAGGCTGCGCTGGTGGACCAGTTGCCTTCGTCGCCGACTCCTGCTTTTTTGGTGACGTCGGTGAAGGTGCCGTCGCCGTTGTTGTGATAAAGAATCGCGCTGCCATATCCAGTAACGTAAATGTCTGGATAGCCATCGTTGTCGTAATCACCGACGGCAACACCTTGCCCGTAGTGATTTTCCGCGGCGACCCCGGCTTTTTCAGTGACGTCGGTGAAAGTGCCGTCGCCATTGTTGTGATAAAGCGCGGAACGCATCGGGTGGCCGGGCTTGTAGAGATCGGTGGGTCCGGACTGGACGAAGTAGAGATCCATGAGGCCGTCCTGATCGTAGTCGAGCCAGGCGACGCCGGTGCCCATAGTTTCGAGGTAGAGCTTTTCTTCGGTCTGGGTGGAGTCCTGCAGAAACGTGATGCCGGACTGTTTGCGGATGTCGGTGAATTTTACGGGGATGGAATCGTTTTGTTTTTTGGTGGACTGGGCGGCGAGCGATTTCAGAGCAAGCAGCGAGCAAAGAGCGGCGAGCAGTACGAGCCAGATGCCTCCAAATTTCATCGCGCGTCGCGTGATCATAAGGTGCGGTCCGCGAGGGAAAGAGCGATTTGGAGGAATTGCTGGCGGCTGGTGGCGGAGAGAGGTTGCGCGGTGGCTGCCGAGGTTTGCGGCGCGCTGGCGAGTGCTTGCTCGATGCGGCTGGTGTCGAGTCCTGCGGAGTGACTGCCCTTGAAGCGAGCCAGGACTTCGCGGGCTTTCGAATATTGCCCGGTCTGGTAATACAAAACACCGAGCGTCGAATAACTGCCGGGCCATTCAGGTAAGAGCTCGACAGCGCGTTCAAGACGTTCTGAGGCTCGATCGGCGTTCCCGTGAAGCGCGGAAATGACCCCGAGTCCCCAAAGAATTTTCCCCGAGCTGGGAACCCGCTCAAGGCCTTTCGTCAATGTGGTTTCGGCGGCGGTCAAGTTGTTGGCGCGAAGTTCAGCCAGGCTGAGGGAGAGATAGTACTGATCGTTGTCGGGATTACGGTGAATGGCGTCCTGGAAAATTTGCGCGGCTTTGAGAATGTCGCCGAGATGCGAATAAATGTCGCCGAGAAGGGCGAGATAAGCGTCGTCCCTTTGTCCTTCGCCGGAAACGGACTGCGCGATTTCAAGCGCCTGCGAATATTGACCTTTGCGGAAATGCGCATCCGCGAGGTCGAATTTGACATCGTCAGAGTCCGGATTTGCCTCTGCGGCGGTTTGGAAATGAGTGATGGCGTCGTCGTACAGGCGATAGCGGGCGAGAAGGACCCCGACGCCTGCTTGGGTGCGGAAATCCTTCGCGCTGAGCTGATCCAGCTGAACGATCGCTTTGCGCGCATCGTCGATTTTGGCCAATTTCAGATATGCCTCGGCGAGCAGATACAAGTCCTGGGGGCGATCGGGGTGTTTTTTTATCTGTTCGGCAAGCTCAGTCAGGTCGAGCTGCGTGTGTTGTTGCGGTGTAAGAGTGGCGCGGTTATCCAGGTAGTCGAAAAGATGCTGGTAGGGATATGGCCCGGGCGAAGAGTCTTTCGAAAGCGTCTGAAAAACACTCAGATCGCGGTGCGCGGCTTGGAACTGCTTTAGACTGCGCTCGACCATCGCAAGCTTGTAATAGCCGGCAGCAGGTTCGCGGGCAACTCGAACATACCTGCGCAGTAGCTCAGCGGCCTCTGGGTATTCCTTGTAGCTAATTCTAAGGTTGGCAAGTTCGAATAGCGCTTCCGGGAAATCCCGATTGGCGCGCAGGGCTCGTTGAAAATAGTCTTCCGCTTTGGCCTGATTTCCCTGACGGCCCTCGATATACCCCATGTTGAAGAGGCAAGAGGCACTGTGGGGATCGAGCCTGAGGCCCTCCTCGAAATACTTGCGAGCTTCGTCGAAACGGCCGAGATGGCGATAAGAGAGACCCATGAAGGCGTAGGAGCGGGCGGACGGGTCAACTTCGATGAGCTGCTTAAATTCGTCGATGGCTTTGTCGGCCTTGCCGGACATGAAATAACTTTCGCCGAGAGCGGCACGGAGGTCGCCGCGTTGGGGAGCAATTTTCACACCGGACTCGAGAAGGGGGATCGCGTCTTCAAAATAATTCTGCGTCATGCTGACGCGCGAGAGGAGAAAAATGATATCGGTATTTTCCGGTGCGAGCTTGTGGGCGCGAACGAGGAGTTCGAGTGCGTCCACGGCACGCGTTTGATCTGCGTAGACCTGCGCAAGAAGATAGAGAGCCTCGGGCGAATCGGGCTTCAATGTTTGTGCGCGCTTGAGGACGATTTCGGCTTTCTGGTGATTGCCATCGCGAAGGTAGGCCTGTCCCAGATCATAAAGAATTTCGAAAGTCTCGGGCTGTAGCGAGTTGGCCTTTTCCAGCTCGAACTGCGCTGCGCGATACTGCTTTTCTGACGCAAGCAGCACGCCAAGCGTGAAGTGAAGTTGCACATCCGAGCGATTTTGCTCGGACAGGGCGTTAGCGACCTTCAAACCTTGGGCAGTTCTGCCAGCACGCAAGTAAGCGCGCAGGAGGTTAAAGCGCGAAGCGCTGGTTGGTGGATTTACGCGTTGGAAGTACGGGATGGCATTGGCGGGCCGGTTCTTTTCGAGCAAGACGAGACCGAGATCAAGGTTGGCATCGGCGTTGGCGGGCTCGATGCGGAGAACGTGCTGGAATTCTTTTTCGGCGAGATCGAGCTTTTCCAGAGCGACATAGAGGTTACCGATGTTGACCCGCGTAGGCACTGAGGTGGGGTCGATCTTCAGAGCGTGCTGAAAAGTGTCCAAAGCCTTATTGAAGTCTTTCTGTTTTGTGAAAATAATTCCCAAAAGGTTGTAGCCTTCTACATTTTTCGGATCTTGCGCGAGTTGTTCCCGAATCTTCTGCTTGGCTTCTTCCGTACGTCCTTCGTTGAGGAGATTTTTCGCTTCCTGAAAACGCGGGTCGGACTTCTCAGCGGAGCGAGAGGGTGTTTTTCTGGGGGGTAATGTTTGCCCGAAGAACATCGTGCAAGCCAACAGTACGATCGAAGTAGCCAGGAGAACTCCGACGCCAGGCGGGATTCCACGTTTGGATTTGACGAGCTGTGAGCTGGCGCCAATCATATGGCTACGACTTGCCTCCGAACGGAACTTTTTGTGAGAGCCGGATAGCTCAATTTAACATTTCCAAAGTCTGCTGCGCGATTTTGTGCTGCGGCTGCAAGTGCAGCAAAGATTGCAGAACCTCGCGCGCTTTGGCCCTTTCGTTGGAAAGCATGTAAAGCTGCGCGAGATTGAGATAGGCCTGATCGAAATTCGGCGCCACTTGAATGCACACTTTGAATTTCTCTTCTGCGTCGCTGTTGCGACCCTGGCGAACCAGCAATACGCCAAGGTTGTTCCACGCTTCGGCATAGCCGGGACGAATGCGGATTGCATTCTGCAGTAGTTCGACGGCGTGACCAGGGTCGTTTTGGCGCACATACAACATGCCCAGGCTGTAGTTGGCTTCAGGGTTTTCTGGTTCGAGTGCAAGAGCGCGACTCAGCAGTTGCCTGGCGTCCGACAAATTACCCTGGCGCCGATAAATGTTCCCGAGGTTGAGTAGCGCGGTAGTGTATTCGGGCTGAAGCGAAAGCGATTTCCTGAAATTACGAACGGCCTCGTCGGGTTGATTTTCCTCAGCTGCAATCATGCCCAGATTGTTCCAAGCTTCGGGATAATCCTGGCGGAGCTCGACAGTCTGTTCAAGGAAGCGGCGCGCTTCTTTCAATTCATTTTTGCGGAGGTACAGAGTACCGAGATTGTAGTAGGCCTCTGGATCGTTCGGCTTTGCGGCAACAACCTGTTTGAACGAGGTTGCAGCCTGGTCGAGATAGCCTCGCTGGAACAATGCGACGCCGTAGGTGAAATCGTTTCTCTGGAAGCTCCCCATATAGAGATTCCCGGGAAAGGGAAGGGCCTTGTGAATACGTTCCGCCTCACTGCGAGGGATTGACGTCGCATTTTGCAGCAACTGCTGCGGTTTCACAGTTCCCTGATAGATTTTCACGATCATGCCGGACTCGTCGAGCAAGAAAGACGAGGGAATTGGCAAGTCTCGGCGGCGATCGAACAGATAGCGATAGAGAATGTTGTAGATGCCCGCGACATCGGGCGAGGCCAGTAGATTAGGGAGTGAAATGCCTCGCTGCTTTGCGAAGGCGTGAACGCCAGTGACATTTTCCACGGGGTCGACATTGATGCAGAGAATCTGCAGGCCCTTCGAACTCCATGCTGTTTTCTGCTCTTCGAATAACTTCAATTGCTCAGCGCAGGCAGGTGAGGCCTGGAGCCAAAAGTGCAGCAGCAAGGGCCTACCCAAATACGATTGGAGACTGTGCGTCTTTCCGGAAAGATCGGGCAGCACGAAATCAGGGGCCGGGAGCGGGTCGAGAAGCCAAGTCTCTGAGCTTTCAGGCAACGGCTCAAGGGACGGAACAGGAACTTGTTCCGAATAGGCGCGTGCGGCTGAGCCAAACTTCGTTACCGAGATGTGCGAATTACCTTCCTGGACACTGATGCGGTGATTGAGCGGCAAGCACTCGAAAGTCTGTGTTCGACCGCTTGGCCAATCGACGGTCGCAGCCACGGGTGAATCAATCTTGCTCAAACCAAAGAAGAGCTCCTTCGAGTGTTGCGAGAGAAATCCCGAGCCGGCTTGAAGAGACTTCACTTGGCGTAGTTGGCCGCAGCTGACGGTGACACGGGCGCCGATTGCATCACGGTTGCTTATTGTTCCCTGCAAGCGAAAGGAGACCGCGTTACCCATTTCACTCATCACATTGTGCAGAATGCGAAGTTGTGGTGCGTTGCGATTTTTTAGTATTAGCTCCAGGCGGCCATCGTGATCGAGATCAGCCAGCGCAAAGGAACGGCTGTCGTCGAGAAAATCAAGTCCCGCGATGCCAGAGATCTCCGAAAACGTGCCGTTACGATTGTTCAGGTAAAAGGTGTTCCGCTCGTAGCCGTTCCAGGTGCTGTCTGAACGGATTAGCTCATTGATGGCGTTCCAGCTCCGTTCATAAAGAGGAGAAGCTGCAGATGTGGATGGAGAGTTGCCAACGACTTGCCGCCAGAAAAAGCTGCCCAGGTCATTCCGGTCCGCACTGGAGACGTATCCGTTAGCGATATAGAGGTCCGAATAGCCGTCATGATCGAAGTCCCAGCTGTCCGACGACCATGCCCAGCGGCCCATCTCGACTCCCGCCGGAACACTGGCGTTGTGAAAGCGACCATCGCCGGAATTCTTGTAGAGCGAATTTCCCCGCGCGTGGCCCCGATAGAGCGCGCGGACGCCGGCTGATTCGTTGCCGTGAAAAACATTCTGGCCAGAAACGCGTTGTCCCGCAGCGGACCACATATTCGAGACGTAGATGTCCTGCTTGCCGTCGTTGTCGCAATCGAACCAACAAGCGCTCATGCCCGCGCCCGGACCGTCTACGCCGGCGTGTTCCGAGACTGTTTCGAATGAGCCGTTTCCGCGGTTGCGATAAAGGTTGCTGCGGCCAAAATCGTTGGCGACGTACAGGTCAGGCCAGCCATTCGAATTGATATCGCCCCAGGCGCAGGCAAAGCTGAAACGGTCATTTTCAACGTTAAGGCCGGCGGCGGCGGTGTGGTCAGCGAACGATGCGTTGCCTTCGTTGTGGAACAGAAAATTAGGCGGACCATTGCGAGCATCGAAATACGGAGAAGGGTAGTGATATTGATCGAGGCCGAGATAGTAGCTGTACACGCAGAAATAGATGTCGAGCCGCCCGTCGTGGTCGTAATCGGCGACCGCGGCGTGTGTGAATGTGCCCTGCGGTGGTTTTGCAAATGCAAACGCTTCTCGCTTGCACTGGAATCTTCCATTGCCTTGATTGATGAACAGTAGCGGACCCGAAGCGCAGACCACCAGCAAATCCTGCAAGCCCTTGTTTTCAAAGTCGGCGAAAATCGCACACGCGGTGGCATCGAGAACGCCGACGCCAGATTTTTCCGTGACATCCTCGAACGTGCCATCGCCACGATTGCGATAAAGCCGGTTTGGGAGGCCCGAAGGCTGTCCAATATAGAGGTCGTCGAAGCCGTCGTTGTCGAAATCGCCCGCCGCAATGCCGTTGTTCCCGTAGACATCGATGCCAGAGGCGCCGTCGAGAATCGTACGCCAATGATCAACTCCCAGAAGCATTTGATCCCGATAAGAAGCAATCTGCTGCAAGGATTGGACGCTGACGTCTCGAAATAGCGGCGAAGCGACCAGGGCTATCGTTTCTTCGACGAAATTCCATTTCTCCACAATCCAAACGCCGCCAGAATCCAGCGACCAGACGAGTTTCCAAAATCCAATTCGCTCCTCGCGGCTGCCATCGCGGTGCGATCCGACAAAGGTATGCCGGATCTCCGTAACGACCGACAAGGGATGCTGCGATGTCTCCTGAAGATCACTTATTAGAAACTCAGAAACCTGAATTCGACCGAGCGGAGTGAGATGTTCTTTCATTTGCGCCAGAAATAGGTCTCGCCCGGCTAGCGAGCTTCCGCCGTACTTGTTTTTTCGTAAATGAATGGTGCTGGTGTCGCGGATTGTAGTCACTTCCGCGGCGTCGGTTGAATTGAACTCAACAGAGGCTCGCAAGAACTTGGAAAGGGAATCGAGAGCTGGGGGAGACGCATTCAGGGCCTCGCTCCAGCGGTTCAGCTGGTACGTAATCTCCGCTGTATATTTCTCTGTCGGATATGCGTCAAAACCTGGCGGTACCAGCTTGAACAGATCTTCCAGCGGAGAAGAGGAAGGGTAGTGAGGTACGAACCGAGAGTCAGAAAGGGCAATATCCGATGTTTCCTTTTGAATCTGTTCCGGCAACGGGAAATTGAAGGAGCAAGCGCTCAGACGAGCGGGCGAGAGTAACGCCGGAGCCCAACGTATTTTTCGAAGAAACGCGCGGCGTGAAACGAAGCGGGAATCCATTCGACGGCGCTTTGCCCCTACAGATGAGATTCTATTGGGATGTTAGCATCGTTATGGCGGAGCGCAAAGATTCAGCAATATCTGAAAACGTTGACATTCGCAGCGAATGCCGAATCGGGAAGGCCAACGAAACGTAAGACTCGCAGTTCGGGTTGTCATGCAAGCTCTTGGGCGTCTTTTTTCCGCAGGAAGGCGGCGAAAATAGGGACATTCGAAGGCGACTATCAAAAAACCGATGAGTCGAAGAAAAATACTTGACAACGGGAAAAGTGGCATGCTATCTCAACAGTCAACGTTATAGTGGTTTTGTACTAGGGGTGCCGTGTAAAAAGTAATCGTTTACATTATTTAGGTGCAGGAACAAAAGAGCGAGTAAAACGTTCACCACCGGGTGTTGAGGGGGCTCTGGCGTTGCGACAAGTCGATTGCGACAGAGTTGCTGGACGGTGAGGTTGCTTATTTTTGGTCAATTACACGTAAGGGACGCTAGCGTTTTGCCGCTGCGCGACGGTTCTGAGGGAGGGTGATGTTATGGAGCGAATGACCGTTCGTTTTTGGAGTGAACGCCTAGTGCTGATTACGGTGGCTTGCCTGGCGTTCCTGATGTTGGGCGCGATTCCGTCGTACGGTCAGATCGACACGGGGTCGATTCTAGGTACAGTCTCCGATTCATCCGGCGCGCGTATTAGCGGCGCCACGGTGACGCTGACGAACGAGGGTACGAATGCCGCACTCTCTATGGTTACCGGAGACGATGGCAGCTACAAGTTTACGCCAGTCAAAATTGGCACCTATAAACTCACGGTGACGATGCAGGGATTCCAGACCACTACACAACACGGCGTGACTGTAGACGTTGGTGCGAACGTGGTTTCTGATTTTTCATTGAAGCCTGGCGCGGTGACCGAAACCGTTGAAGTCACTACGGCAGCTCCGGTTCTGCAATCGCAGGACGCTTCTGTTGGTCAAGTCGTTGACTCTAAAAGCGTCAATGATCTTCCCTTGAATGGGCGAAACTTTACCTTCCTTGCGCAGCTCGCTGCTGGCGTGAATACTCCGCAGGCCGATACACGCGGCAACGCAGCGACGGGCGCGTTTGCTGCTAACGGCAATCGCCCGGCGCAGAATAACTACCTGCTCGACGGCATCGACAACAACTCGGACACGGTGGACTTCCTAAACGGTACGAACTTTGTGGTACTGCCCCCGGTCGATGCAATTCAGGAGTTCAAGGTACAGACTTCTGACTTCAGTGCGGAATTTGGACGGTCTGGCGCGGCAGTATTGAACGCAACGATCAAATCTGGTACGAATAGTTTTCACGGTTCGGGGTGGGAATTTTTCCGTAACGACAAACTTGACGCAGCTGACTTTTTTGAAAACGCAGGTGGCGTGCCGAAGGGGGCACTTCGACAGAACCAGTTTGGTACGACCATTGGCGGTCCGGTCATCAAGAATAAGATTTTCTTCTTTGCCGATTATGAAGGGCTGCGCCGCGTGCAAGGCACGATTCTGACTGGCACAGTTCCCACTGATGCGGAACGCGCTAGTGGCTATACCAACTTCCAGGATTTGATAGTCGGCGGATCGAGACCCGATGCGTTGGGCCGTATGGTTCCCGTTGGCACTGTTCTTGATCCGGCGACAACTCGGCAAATTTCTCCCGGAGTATTCGTACGGGATCCGTTCGGTACTTGCCAGAACGAGCCCGCAAATTTCGTATATACCGTGGCGGGTTGCGGTCTCAACTTGATTCCGGCAAGTCGCCTGGATTCGAACGCGATCGCGCTCTTGAACCTTTATCCGTCACCGACAAATGGATCGATTACGTCAAACTTTGCGAATTCGCCGAAATTATTCGAGCATCGCAATTCGTTTGACGCTCGCATGGACGTAAACTTCAGCGACAAGAACCAGCTGTTCTTCCGGTTTAGCCTGGCCGACGATCCGCAATTCATCCCCGGAATTTTCGGCGGTGTCGCTGATGGCGGCGGTTTCCAACAAGGCAACCAGACTGCAAACGCCCAACAGAGCGCGCTGGGATATACACACACGTTTTCTCCGACTCTGATCAATGTGGTACGCGCCGGATTGAATTATCTGCACACCACGCGCGTTTCGCCTTCAGCAAATGACCTGACTGACATTCCTTCGCAGTTTGGCATTCAGGCGATTCCTCAGCTGAAGGAAAACGGCGGTTTGCCGGCGTTCGGAATCGGTGGATTGCAGACATTGGGGAGCAACGCGTTTTTGCCGTCGGACGAGGTCAGTTCTACGTTCCAGCTTACCGACGACGTGACCAAGATCTTCGGCAAACACGCGTTCAAGATGGGCTTCGAGTGGCAGCACGTGAAATTCTCGACGTTGCAGCCACCCTGGTCGCGCGGCGAGTTCGACTATAACGGCGACTATACCGACGTACCGAGCAGCAACGTCGGCAACACGGGCCGCGTGGAGTTTCTGTTGATTCCTTGCACAGCAGGCGACCCGACCGGAGCTTGCCCGACAGCCGTCAATACCGGCGGAGCTAACGCCGTCAATTTCCTCGGTGGCGCCACCGACATCCGCGCGTCGAACATCGCACAAACCGACAACGGTAAGAACTACTGGGGCGGATACGTCAACGACGACTGGAAGGTCACAAATAAGTTGACGGTGAATCTTGGCGTTCGTTATGACTTCTTTGGCCTCGTTTACGAACATCATGGCGCACAGGCCAACTTTGTCCCGGCGGGCGGGCCTTTCGCTAATCCGACGTACTTGTTACCAGCGGGCACAAACCTTGCAAACTTGTCTCCGAGCTTCACGAGCCTACTCGCTACGGACGGAATCGACCTGGTAACTAGCGATAAATATGGCAAGGGCTTGGGCTATTCTCAAAACCATAACTTCGCACCCCGCGTCGGCTTCGCGTACCAGGTAAACAATAAGCTGGTGGTTCGCGGCGGTTGGGGCATGTTCTACAACGGGTTTGAAAACCGCGGATATTCACCGAACATCGGAGAGAACTATCCGTTCCAATTTCAATTCAACTTCGACCATCCCAACGCGAACACTCCTATTACCTTCCCGGGTTGTTCGACGGCTGGACCGGGCAACACCGGCACCTTCGAGACTGGGTTCTCTTGCACCCCGCTGGATCCACTATTGGTTAATGCTAACGGGTTAGGTCTGTTGGGAATTCAGTTCAACTACATTACGCCCTATACGATGAGTGGGAACCTGACTGTCCAATATCAACTGACGCCTTCGATGTCGTTCCAGGCTGCCTACGTAAACTCGCTGGCGCGACATCTGGAGGTCTTTCCGAACGTTAACAACGTCACTACAATTATCCCGGCAAACACGGACGTTGCCGTTCAGGATAGTGCGACCACAACCGGCAATTGTCCTACGCTAAACTTTCTCGGCCATGCATGCGTCCCGTTTCCGGACTTTGGGCGCGGTACGAGCCTCGCGCAAACGGAAGGGAACAGTAACTACCATGCCCTTCAACTCAAACTCGAAAAGCGTTTTGCGAATGGTCTGAACTTCCTTGGCACCTATACCTGGTCGAAGGTGCTTTCAGACGCTCACGACCTGCTTAACGGAGGTAGCGTCGGCAATGGCGCCTCGGGAAACGTAAATGGTTACCGGGCTCCGGACGTTCCTGGTTTCGGAATCCAAGGGGACTACGGTTTGGCTCCTTTCGACATTCGCAACGTCTTCCACTTCAGTGGCGGCTATGAGCTTCCGTTCGGCAGGGGTAAGCACTTCATGACCGACGCGAGCGGGTTCACCAATAAGCTGATCGGCGGTTGGAGCATCAACTGGAGCGCGACATTCCAGGGAGGCCAACCGATTACCCTTTCCTGTCCCTCAGCAACCACGTCGGGAACGGCTTGCGGCGACCTCTTTACTGGTCAGCCCTTGAAGCTGGGACTTCACACGGATGCGAACGGGGTATTGAGCTGGTTCGGGAATCCGGGAGCATTCACACAGCCTTGCGTGTTAGGCGCGGGCGGTGTTCCCGATCCCTCGAAGTCGCCGGCTGGCTGTGCGTCTTTAACCGGTACGGCTGCCCTTGGCGGCGTCACCCAGGTTCCGGGCCCCGGCTTCAAACGTGTGGACTTGTCGTTCTTCAAGGACATTCCAATCAACGAACGGTTCCGGCTCCAGTTCCGGACGGAGATCTTCAACATTGCTAACCACCCGAACTTCAGCGCACCGAATTTCGGAGGCAACGGCGTTGTGGCGATCTCAAACTCCGGCAACTTCAACAGTTCAACCTTCGGAGAAATTGGCTCTACTCGCGATGCACCATATGATCCGCGGCAGATCCAGTTTGCTTTGAAGATGTATTTCTAAACCCAACCACCACCCCACCGGGGAGGGGCTTCCAGAGGAGCTCCTCCCCGTTCTTTCTTGGCGCCACGCTATTTTGCATGCCAGTGCTAACATCGGAATACAGTGATGTCACGCAAAGCTCGCAATCTGATCGTTCTTTTGGTCCTTTTGGCGTGGTCCGTCCCCTTGCGGTCGCAGAATTCGCAGCCTCAGGAAAGGGATCGTATCTTCCAGTCAGCGGTTTCGCAGTACGAGTCGGGCCACTACGCGGAGGCCATTCCGCCCCTGGAAAAGCTGCTCCGCGATGTACCGGAGAGTTTTGAGGTGCACGAACTTTTGGGTATGGCATACGCCGCGCAATCGCAAGATACCAAGGCCAGTGAGCATCTTGCGAAGGCTGTTCGAATTAAGCCTCACTCGGTAGCGGCTCTTTCGAACCTGGCGGCAAGCTATGAACGTTTGGGCAAGTCCGCTATGGCAATAGAACACTTCACCGAGGCAGTGCAGTTAGCCCCCACGAATTTCGACACGAATCACAATTTGGGAGAGGCCTACATCCACGCGGGAACCGTTGCCAAAGCGATCCCATTTCTGGAAAAGGCGCAGCACATCAACCCGACGGCTTATGACAATGGCTATGACCTGTCGCTGGCGTACCTGGTCGCCGGACATCTGACAGAGTCCCGCGCTTCGGTTGAGAGTTTGCTGAAACAAAAAGAAACCGCTGAGCTGCACAATCTGCTAGGACAAATCGACGAGAAGGATGGACAGTTCGTCGCTGCGGCCAACGAGTTCGAGACCGCAGCGCGCATGGAGCCAAGCGAGAGCAATCTATTCGATTGGGCCGCCGAGTTCCTCCTTCACCGCACGCTCGATCCGGCAGTGCAGGTGTTTGAGCAGGCAACGGCTCGCTTTCCGGATTCTCCGCGGCTGATGGTCGGTCTTGGAATGGCGTACTATGCGCGAGGCAATTACGATGACGCGGTCAAAGCGTTTATTCGTGGCGCCGATCTGAATCCTTCGGACGAGCGCTGCTACAAATTCCTAGCGCGGGCGTATGACAGCTCGCCTAGCCAAGCCGCTGATGTGATCGAACGCTTCCAGAGATTTGCAGAATTGCAGCCTCACAACGGGCAAGCGCTTTACTACTACGCGATGAGTTTATGGAAAGGGAAGCGGGCTCAATATCCCGATCTGGACCTCAAACAAATTGAGTCTATCTTGAAGAGAGCGATCGCCGCTGATCCGGCCCTTGCCGAGGCTCACCTCCAGATGGGAAACCTCAGCTCGGACCAGGGAAACTTTGCTGCAGCAATTCCCGAATATCGACGCGTGCTGGAACTGAACTCCGACCTTGCCGACGCGCACTATCGATTGGGCCAGGCATATGTTAGAACGGGCCAAAAGGATCTCGCGCAAGAGCAATTCCAAGTGTATCAGCAACTTCGCGCACAGCATTTGGCCGATCTGGATAAGCAAAGAGCAGATGTCCGCCAATTTGTGTATTCGTCGAAGGATCGACCGGCTGTGAAGCAATGAAGAATAGGACAAAAACGAATGCTGCCGTTCCTTGACTTCGTTAACTCCACGTCGTAGCGTACGCGAAACACACAGGTTTACAGATGAATTCGTCATTCTTCATCAGGACGCCGACGGAATTGGACCGCCGCCTTTTCAGGAAGTCTGCTTCGCCACGCGAGCTGAGTCAGAACCTATCGTGGACCCGACGCGAATTCTTGCGCGGTGCTGCTGGCGTCGCGCTGGGATCCACTTTTGTGTCCACGGCGTCGATAGCCCGCGCGGCGGCCGTTCCAAAAAGCAAGAAAGTGGTCGTTATTACTTTTGGTGGAGGCGCGCGGGATCAGGAAACATTTGCGCCTGAAGGGCAGGAGAATATTCCGCACCTGATGCGCGAGCTCATTCCGCAGTCGAGTTTCTTCACACAGGTGGTGAATCATGGCATCCTCGGCCATTATGTTGCCACTGCGAGCCTAGCCACCGGCGTCTATGAAACGTTCAACAACTTTGCGGCCAAACCGCCAGAGTCTCCTACCGTTTTCGAGTATTTTCGCAAGGACTTGAAACGCCCCGCGTCGGATGCCTGGGTTGTCGCTCCGAGCAACGGATTCAACCGGATCGGCGAGAGCAGTCACCGCCTGTACGGGCCCGGTTTGGGCGCCCGAGTGATCCTGCCAAAGCATTTGCTGAGTGCCGCGACGTCAGGCGGCAAAGACTACGAGCACTTGTTGCGCGACAACTATGAAACGCCTTTTTATGCGCCGGAGTTGGGTGGGAACAAATTCGAATTGCTGCAGTTGCAGACGCTGCTGAAGCTTTCGATGGACGATTTCAAGAATCACGCGCTTGCGCTGTCGAGCCCCGACGAATTGTCTGTCTACATCGCCCGGCAGCTGATGCGGCAGGTCGCGCCAAGTCTCTTGTGGATCACGCTCCACGATATTGATATTGCTCATGCCGGCGCGTACTCGCTTTATGTTGATGGAATCAGGCGGACTGATCGGTTGTGCGCGGACATTTGGAAAACAATTGAAAATGAGCCCGAGTATGCTGGTAAGACTACCTTATTTATCCTCCCGGACTTCGGCCGCGACTCGGACGAAGAGTCCGGCGGCAACGGTTTTCAGCATCATCGCACTGGCGACGCGCTTTCCCGGACAACGTGGATGATGGTGCTTGGACCGGGAATCCGGCAGGGGGTGGTGTACGATCGCCCGATGCAGTCCACCGATCTCGTTCCCACAATTGGCGCCAGGATGGGATTTTCTCCATCGCTTTCGCAGGGCACGCCGGTTCAGGAACTTTTGTAACCAACATGCTTCCCAGTGATCTGAAAGTCGAACACTTCAAAGACTATCCGCCGCTGGCCCGAAAGCTGGTTACGGAAAACCTTGCTGTGTTGCGCGTGATGCCATTGAGCGTCCTGCCCAACTTTCTGAGGGAGGCCATCGAGTACGACTTCAAGTTTCCCGCCGAACGCAAGGCGCTCGAGAGGGAAATCGCAAATCTTAGCTCGTTGAGTCCTGATCAGCGCGACGAGTGGTTTGGAGCTTTCAAACAGATCGAGCTTTCCGCGGCTCTTGAACGGTTTGACTGGGTGAACGCGCCTGGCCAGTTTGTCGAACAACTGTCTGCACATCTCTGGACCACCCATCAGCAGGACGCATTCCGAAAGGCTGCAACGGGCTATGGAAATCGTCTGATGGCTTCCGTTCCTCCGGAGCTGCCGCCTGTGCCTCGATTGGGTATCAGCGTTATTGGGCAGGGCGTGGCGTCGAGCGAGATTCCGCTATTTCGTAAGTTGCGTGCGCGCGGAGCCTATTATAAGCGCGTCAATGCAGAACGTGGATTGCAGGACCTGTTGGAGTTTGCAGCGATACGGGCGAAGTCGCATGCCGCTCCCTACGCTCACTGGTATATCGACGGTGGGCAAGAAGTCGCTTTTGACGCGGCGCTGACGTGCATCTCTTATCGGGCCTTGGAGCCAGCACGGACTTTGCTCTCCGCGAAACTACAAAAGGAAATCGAGCAGCCGGGCATGGGTCCCGAACAACTCCGCACGGTGATGGCCCAGCTGCGGCCTTCTGATCTTGGGCTCGACCGTACGGTGGATCCGGTGCTTGCTCGCTTTCAGCTGAAGCTTCTGACGGAAGGTTCAGGAACGCAGATCTTCAGTACAACGTTCGCCCAGTGGGCGGCACGCGAGACTCTGCGTCGTGCCCAGCCATTGACGCTGCTGGTACGCTTTGCTCCGCGACAGCGTCAAAGGCCGATGAACGAATTGTTGTATGGAAACAAGGGTGCGGCCGAGCTCGATCCTGACGGTTCCCTTGTGGACGCCGACATAGGCGCTTACTACAACTGGCTTAACCAGCAGCGGCTGTCCGGTGCCGCGCAATCTGCCTTTATCGTGTGGTTCGAAGGTCACAACGAAGCCGTGGCGATTGGCCCCGGCGTGCCGCGCGCAACTGTTTCGAACACTCCGACAGATTTGAAGCAGATTCTAAGCTGGACCGTTTCCTAACCATCCCGATTATCCAAATTTCCTAGGGGCTTGGAACCAAATCAGGGACGGCTCGCAATCGTTCCGCGCTGGTTTCCGCGGTGACGTCGCGCTGAGGCATTGCTAGAAGTTCAAACCCCACCATAAACTTACGCACGGTCGCGGAACGCAGCAACGGCGGGAAAAAGTGCGCGTGAAAGTGCCACTCTGGATGTTCCAGACCATCAGTAGGCCGCTGATGGAAGCCCATCGAATAGGGAAAGGGTGTCTGGAACAGATTGTCGTAGCGAGCTGTTAACCGTTTAAGAATCTCGCTCAACGCGTCGCGTTCAGCGGGATTGAATTCATGGATCGCGTCTACATGCCGTTTTGAAAGGATCATCGTTTCGAACGGCCAGACCGCCCAGTAGGGAACCACCGCTAGAAAATGCTCGTTCTGCACAACCGATCGAATTGTAGCGGATTCTTCCAATCGAAAATAATCGCAGAGCAGGCACGAACCCTTCGCCTTGCGGTAGGCGTCTTGCGATTCTTGCTCAATCTTCGGAATATTCGGAATGCTTGCGCTCGACCAAATCTGGCAGTGTGGGTGCGGATTGCTGGCACCCATCATGGCGCCGCGATTCTCGAAGATTTGCACGTACTGAATTCCGGGGTGTTCAGCCAGTTCCTGGAACTGTTCCGCCCAACAATCGACGACCGCCCGAATGTCTAGTTCATCCATCATCGGCAACGTCAAATCATGTTGAGGCGAAAAACATAAGACCCGGCAGATTCCAGTTTCCGTTTCCGCGATCAGAAGATCTTGCTGACGGATGCTCGCGACTCCTCCGTCGGACAGCAAAGCCGGAAAGTCATTATCAAAAACAAAAACATTCTTGTAATTCGGATTTCTGTAACCTGCGGAACGCGTATTTCCAGGGCACATATAGCATGCCGGATCGTATTGAACGCGGTCGGCAGGAGCTGTGGCCTCAACCTGGCCCTGCCACGGGCGTTGCGTTCGATGCGGCGAGACAAGAATCCATTCTCGGGTTAGCGGGTTGAAGCGCCGGTGCGGCCGCGTTGCTCCGTCGAAAGCCGTCATGCTTTTAGGCGCTCACTCCGATCTCCGCGACGCCTATCCCCGCTTTCAAGACATAAATTTCCGCATCAATCCCGGTGGCGCGTTTGTAGTCTTCAGCTATGCCAGCCTTGAATTTCTGCACGGCCAGCGTCCTCACCAGATTTATTGTGCAACCCCCGAATCCGCCACCGGTCATCCTTGATCCAACTACTCCTTCACGCCCCGAAGCGAGCTCCACCATTATGTCGAGCTCGCGGCAACTCACTTCATAGTCGTTCTTTAGGCTGAGATGGGATTGTGCCATGCAACTGCCAAACGTGGGCAAATCTGCGTTGTTCAATGCTTCAACCGAACGCAGCACGCGCTCGTTCTCACTGATTATATGGTGACAGCGTCTATAGATCAGTTCTGGAAGTTCTGAGCGGTGAGCCTCAAGCTGTGAAAGTGAGATGTCGCGCAAGGCCCTGGTGGCAGGGAAGTGTCGCTTGAGAAGCCGCACGCCTTCTTCACATTGTCTACGTCGGTCGTTGTATTCTCCACCCGAGTGCTCGTGCTTTACCATCGTATTGCAGACTACTATCACGATTCCTTCAGGGAGCGGCAATCGCTTGTACTCGAGCGATCTGCAGTCTAAAAGAATTGCGTGGTCCGCGCTCCCAAAGCACGAAGTGAACTGATCCATGATGCCAACTCGGGCACCAACAAACTCATTTTCCGCGCGCTGGCAGAGTTTCGCAATTTCCACGAGATCTAGAGATTGTCCAGATATTCCGAGCAGACCACTCGCGATTGAAACCTCAAGCGCAGCTGAAGAACTGAGGCCCGCGCCACTCGGCACGTTGCTGTAGACAGCGATATCGGCCCCGTCCACAGCAAGCCCCTGCCTCTGCAGCATCAGCGAAACTCCGTGCACATAATCCGACCATCGATTGAGTGCCCGCGGATGTTCGTCCCGCAGGTCGATCACTGCAGATTCGTTTGCGTTCTCAGAGAAGATATCGAGCTTGTGATCGACGCGAGGAGCGATTGCAATCCATGTGTAGAGATCAATCGCGGCGGGTAACACGTACCCATCATTGTAATCCGTATGTTCGCCAATCAGGTTGACCCTGCCTGGCGCCCGAAACACCCGTGGCTTCAAGCCGAATCGTTCCTCAAATCGCACTGCAAGCCGGCCCGCCGTCGTCGTTTCGTGCTGTTGCTCAGTTATTTTTTGCATTACCGCAACTTGGCTAGTCCCTCCGGCCGCCAGCATGAACAAACCTTTTCTTGCGGTCCCGTTTATGGTTCTCCTTTTCAGACGTTCAAGAAAACACTTGCGGCTGCAGGAATCTAGCTAGGAAGCGTTCGAAACACTTTGCGTCGGAGAGTCGCCCGCTCACCATAGGCCCAAAAAGGCACGCTTCCTTGCGCCGCTAAAGCCAGCACTCACACCAGACCTGCGGCGCCTTAGCCGAAGCTTTTACAGCGCGGATGCAATCGTTTACACCATGCATCTTGTTTCACACATGCTGGTTTGTCAAGCGCCATGCCCTTTGGAATCAAAGAGTTCGAGTAGAACCCCGCATGACCAAATGGGTAGGGATGGTGTAGTCCGTATCCTTGCCATCTTCCCTTCGGATAAGCCTTTCGAGAGCGGCTAGAGCTGTGATGGCGAGCTGCGAGCGCGAGAGTAGAATTGTTGTGAGTGGGGGCTGCGTAAGGCGGGCGAAGGAAATATCATCGAACCCGATTAGCGAAATGTCTCGTGGAACTTCCAACCCTGCATCATGAATAGTCCCCAGCGCTCCGATGGCGGTCAAATCGTTCGACGTGATTACCGCCGTGGGCCGCTCAGAGAGGCGCAACAGGTTCCCCATCGCAAAAATGCCGCCCTCGATCCGATGGTCTCCCTTTTCGATGAACTCGCTTCTGGCCTCGACACCTCGCGCCTTCATGCCGGCGACGAAAGCATCCAATCGTCTCTGCGCGGATTGCAAGTTAAGCGGTCCGGAGATAAAAGCGATCCGGCGGTGATTCAAGGAGAACAGATGCTGCAGCGCTTCCTGAATGCCCTGACCGTAGTCGATGCTGATATTTGCGCTGCGCGTGCTGTTTTTGCCGGTATCCATGAATACGGTGGGAATGTCGCGCCGCGTCAACTCCACAAGGAGCGCCGGGTCTGCTTCGGAGGTCATGATGGCCGCGCCGTCTACCTTACGTTCTACCATGCGGCGAATGCATTCAGTCATGCGCTTTGGTTTGTAATCAGTGTTGGCGATAATGACCTCAAGGCCCTTTTGAACGGCCTGATCCTCGAAATGCTTCACGAGTTCTGGAAAGAAAGGGTTTGTGATGTCTGAAATAATCAGACCCAACATACGGCTTCGGCCGGACACCAAAGTGCGTGCGTGCGTGTTGGGATAAAAATTGAGCTCTTTGATGGCTTTCTGGACACGCGCCTGCGTGCGCGCGCTGACCTTGTTCGACTCATTGATGGTCCTCGACACGGTTGCCGTTGAAACTTTAGCGCGTTTCGCTACCTCTTTGATGTTCATTGGAGTTCGGGTTCGCCGGGCGTCTGCGGCGCTAACGGCACAATATCACGCAGAACAGACGCAACGGAATCTTATCGTGAATCTGCTGATTGTCGGGGATATCCTCTATCGTCATAGCGTTCAGGGCCTGACGCCGGGCAAGGTCATGTCCTGAATTTCCTGCCCGCCCGTCGTTGGAAAAAGATATTGCAGTGTCTCTTCGTTCTCTACTTCGCCGCGCGGATTCGTCAGATTCAGGTGTAGGGAAAGATGATGCAGATTCGGATCTCCTGCCCATTCTGCATTGAATGTCTGCTCGTGCTCCATGTCCGCCAGCACAAAGTCTCCTCCACGGAGTAGCTTATTTTGTCCGTCACGCAACTCCCAGTGTAATGTAAAGTCTTTTAACGGATAGGAAGGCAGTTCACTAAGGGGCCGTCGGCCTGCCACAACCTCGAACCCATCAACCTCGTACCACTTTCCGTATTTCCACTTGGCCTTTAGGACTGCCGGCGAAGTCCTTTTTTGCCACGCAAAGAACGACGGACGCCGCTGCCGGTATTCGTCTACGACTCCGTGATCAACATACCCTGAACCGTTGCCCGGGAAAAGATTGCGGTGGGATTTATAGTCCTGGTAACACCAGAAAATCGCGCCGGCGATCCAGTCGTATCTCTGAAAAACGTCAAGCTGATATTCGAGCGTATGAATCCGCAGTTTGTCGGCATCTACGCTGTCCGCGGCAAAGACCCCCGGCGTACCAAACTCCGAGATGAGGAACATTTTGTCGGGGAACTGCTTGCCCGCGCGATCCAGCATCGGAATCAGGCCCTCTTCGGGTCCGTTCCATGCGCCGTAATACTGGTTCATCATGATGAAATCGGCGTCGTGCGCAGCTTCCCGGGTTGGATCGGCTCCATACGAGATGTCATTGTCCGCGAACGTAACAAATCGAGTCGGATCGAGCTTATTTACCAGCGCCTTTAGTTCATGAAAATATTGGCGTCCGCCTGGGGTGCTCATGTCACTTTCATTGCACACGCTCCACGCAAAAATGCTTGGATGATTATCCGCCTGCTCGATCATTTCCTGCATCATCTGCTCGGCCAGCGCAATCACTTTCGGGTTCGACAGTTGATCTGCGGTGAATTGCCAGACAGGAATCTCCGGGATCAGCAGAATTCCATGTTGGTCTGCATAATCGAAAACGCGTTCATTCTGCGGATAGTGCACTGGGCGTGTCAGTGTTGTGTGCAGCAGTTTTAGGTCGTCATAATCGTGCTTGATCGTGCCCGTAGTTTCCGCTAAGCCTTCCCAAGGCGAATCTTCGTGCCGAGTCATTCCAGAAAGCCGCACTCGTTCGCCGTTCAAATAAAGGTGTCTCTCGCGAATCTCAATTTTCCTGTTTCCAAATGTGTCTAGTCTTTCGTCCAACAGATGCCCGGCTGCGTCGCTGGCACTGACTCGCACTGAGTACAAGTTTGCGTGATTCAAATCCCAAAGCTGCGGCTTTTCAACCCTGAGTTCGAACTCAACCGATTTCTTGCCAGCTGCAAGGATCGCCAAGCTCTGCGTCTTAGTCCCTGCGAGGGCGCCGTTAGGCGCGTAAAAGCGGGCCACGACGCTAAGTTTTTCTTCCTTGGTGCCGGAGTTCTCCACGTACACGGCATCACGCACTTGCGCAGTGGTCCCGATATCTGATCGGATCTGCTGCCGGCGGATGGTGATTCCCTCATTTTGCAACAACCAAACGTCACGAACAATTCCACCGTAGTGCCACCAGTCGTACCAAATATTCTTGCCAGGCTTCAGTTTCAGGGCCAAACCAGGAATACTCGTTTCGGTGGGGCGATTGTCCAACTCTACCGCAATCAAGTTTTGCCCTGGGTGGACCAGCTTCGTAATGTCAAAGAAATATTCCGTGTGGCCGCCCTCGTGGCTTCCCGCTTCGGTTCCATTCACCCAGACGCGCGATTTGTAAAAAGTTGCGCCGAAATGCAGCTCCAAGTGCCTCGCGCTACGTAGCGCCGGCGCATCAAAGGTGCGAAAGTACCAAGCCACGCCTTCGTAATCGTCGTACTTGCCAATATTCCACGTATGTGGGACGCGCACCATCTCGGTCCCATCCGGCACAGACTTGTTCCATCCCTGCTTCCCTCCTTCGGATTTTGGATCCGTCCGAAAGCGCCAATCTCCGTTCAAGTCAACTCTTTCCGTCGCGTTTGTAAGGAGCGGAAATAGAACGGCCACGCAGGAAAAGACGAATAGACGCAGATATCGAACGTTGAGCGCGGACTGAGTCATGCGGTCTCCCGAAATCGCTAGGTCAAGCTCGGAAATGTAAACGCTATCATAATTCCGTGCCTTCAGCCGCACAACCTGGCATTCCTCGCATGACACGATAAGCCCTCTACTGGGTCGCGTATGAATCGCTGCGCTATGGAGGCGAGGTCACCGTACGCGAAAACGGGTAAGAACCGCGGGTAAAACCAAGGTCACTGTGCTGGCGCGCTCCCACTCAGGGGAAGTCCGTGACCTTCGGCGTCACGCGAGGATGTATCGCGGTCGCCTCGCCCGTGTCGTCGATCACATGGTTGATCGCGCCGTGATCGCCGAGCGCCACGGTGATCATGTCGTGGAACCGTACCTCCGGGCTCTTCGGCGTTTCGATTGCCCGGGTCAGCCCGACATTCGGATAGATGAAGACGCTGTACACACCCAGCCCCCACGCCTCATGCGTCGTCACTCCATCCGCCACTTTGTACGAGGCCCAGCCGTTCACCCCCGGCGCACTCGTATAGCTCGCCTGGTTCGGAGGATCGTAAGGAATCTCGGACTGATAAAAATACGTCTTCCCGCCATTGCCCTTCCACAGAACCTGGAATTGCTGGTGATGCTCCGCAAACAGGCCATAGATCGTGACCTCGTTTCCATTCACCACCAGCCCGTTCTCGCTGGTATTCAGCTCCCACCCCACCCCACCCCGGCGCCATGGTCCGCTCTCCAGATCCACGTATGGTCCACCAGTGTGTCGTTGCCATTGATCCTCAAATTCACCTTGGCCCGGCCCACTCCCGCGCCTCCCACACGAAAGAAAACATCGTGCAGCGTGATCGGGTCCTTCGCGTGACGCGCCCGACTTCCCTCCGGCCCCACCTCCAACAGCACCGGAGACTCGCTCGGCCCCGCATCGAAGAGCAGCCCCGCAATCTCGATTCCGTCCGCATCGGCCGTCGTCATCGCCGCGCGCCTAGTCTGAAGCATGAAAAGAGTTAAGCCCGCGCGGGCATCACGATTGGCCACTAAAGCTGACCATCCGCTCAAAACGTGACCATGGCTTCCCATATCGCCGTTTCTGTCAGGACTAGTATCTGATGCCCCGTTTTCCGATTCATTGGGCAGTTGAGGTCACCATCACTCGGCAATCCCCGCTTTCAGTCTCCAAGCGGTTTGGGTGTGCGGAGCCGACGGCGAATCGAGTAGTAGCCGATCCAGCAGGCAATCGCCATCAGCGCAAACAATCCGAACTGAACGGGAAAATCACGCATCAGAAAATGAAACTCCTTGATCCGGCCTTCTTGGAATGAGATTTGGCTGGTAAGTGCGATCGCGGTGAATGTGATGCTCAGGGCCAAGAGCCACCTCTGCCAACCTAGCAACGCGCGCGTGCGACGGAGCGACCGTAACTCGAGATCTGGCGGCAGCGCAGCAGGCGTGATCTTCGCTAAGTTGTCCGCCCATTGCACGCGAATGCGCTGCGCCAACTCCTTATCCTGCTCCATGTATTCCTCGACCAGTGCGCGCGTGGCGGGGCTGGCTTCACCCGCGAGATAGACCGGCAGGAGATCAAGAATGACTTCCCTCGTGACGTTCATTTTCCGCCTCCATCCAACACATTCACTCCCGATCCCGGCTACGCATCTCGCCATCCTGTCAGTGCCAAACGCGCCCGGTGAATCTTCACTTTCACAGCCGAAAGAGAAAGTCCCAGTACCAGTGCGATCTCCTCGTAGGCCATTCCGTCCACGGCGCGCATGAGCAGGGCGGATCGGCTTGCTTCCGGTAGACTCTGAAGTTCCGCCATCACGGAATGTAACTTTTCTTTCTGCTCGGCCTGTACGTAAGGTCCGGCTTGCGGGTCGCGCAACTCGTCACTGAGCGCGACATGGCGAGATTTTTTTCGAAGACCTTGGAGAAACAGGTTGCGCGCAATTGTGAACAGGTAACTCTTCACCGTGGCCATCACGATCGGCTCGGGTGAGGTCCATGCGCGCACAAACGTTTCGGAAGTGATGTCCTCGGCTTCCCCGCGCTCGCTCGACAAGTACAGCGCGAAGCGGTACACATCCGGCGCGTACTTTTTGTAGAGCGAGCTGAAGTCCGTCATTCGACCGTCTCACTATAGCTGCTCATTGGTCCAGACTTTTATATCAGTGAAATCATTCCCGAAACGTCGCTAGATTCCGTAGATCCCGCTGAGAATATCCGACCACGCATGCGCCATCATGCCGGGACGCAGGCTCTTGCGCCACATTGCGAGCAATCCGTACAGAGCACCAAAGCAAGCGATTTTTGCGCACGCTTCGATGCCCTGATAACCGTGGGAAATTCCAAAAAGCACAGCCTGAAGGAACAATGCAGACCAGCGGCTATGTGTAAATGTCTCGAATTGTTTCTGGAAATAGCCCCGAAAAACCAGTTCCTCACAGAATCCAGCACTAATGGAAACACCAATCCACAGCAGGATTTCCAGCGCCCGCTGAGGCAAATAAGTCTGGATGGAAGCTGCGGAGCCGGCTCCCAGCCAGCGATTCCATTCCGTCTCGACTAACCTCCAACTGGCCCATACACCGACCGCGAGACCGCAGTCTACCAGCACATCCTTCAGGTTCGCCCACTTCCCACCAATCACTTCGCTCAGCTTCGTTGCGGTCCTGCGAAGCCCACCTCTCCACACCCAAACAAAGAGCCCCCATTCCATGACGATGAGCGAAAGATAGATCGGCCAGAGAGGTACACGCTGTTCCAACATCCCAGGCTGAGAGCGAGCGTGCCGCTGAAAAAACGCCCCGCTCACCGCGAGGCCCAGAAATAAGGCTATGAGCAGCGCCGTATGCCAACGTGGCGCGATGAGCTTTGGGATTGGAGGTTGGATTCGGGTCATTGCGATCGTTGCCATGATTCCTCCTTCAACGAGACACCCGTGCGCCGCGCGAAAGCGGATAGCCGCCATTCTCAACGTGCTAGGAGCGTGTCCAAGAATTGACTTTTTTTGAGCTGATCCTCGGCGCGAAGGCGCCGTATAGGGCTATGGGGTACAGTGTGCGTACCCTAACGATGGAACCGCTCCTATGGTTGGCATTCTCGAGA
>Ga0185299_10002227_pt1 | contig 31201 bp, 23 predicted proteins | sample PaiPotPPA55metaG_FD_128002 | JGI IMG/M metagenome (GOLD analysis project Ga0185299, IMG submission 128002) | Iron sulfur acid spring bacterial and archeal communities from Banff, Canada, to study Microbial Dark Matter (Phase II) - Paint Pots PPA... ...
GTGTCCTCCGGCGCCGGCATGACCGGCACCGTGTGCCGGCAGGTGCAGTCGAAACGGCAAATGGATGTGTACCGCACCCGCGAGGAATGTCAGCACGCTGAATGCGAAGCCAACCAGAAAACAGAAGAGATAAAAGTCAGACCACGTCATAGAGCACCTCGAGCGCACCGGGGAGCGCGCGGACCGCGAATCGAGACGCGAAAACCTCCGGCTAGTTCCGGAGAGAATTTGGCGGCGGCGGATGCTCACTGCTGGTCGCGCGTGCAGGGCGCAACACTTCGCTCAGCCGTTCGGCGAGTCCCGGCGCGCGCAGAATTTCTGACAAGAGCAGGAGCGCTTGCCGGGAGTCCGGAACTTCGGCGATGGTCAGCAGCGCCTCGCTGAGTTCCGGATCCGCCGGAAATTGTTCGACGCCGGCGTAGAGCCAGCGGTCCACTTTCGCGTCGGTGGCTCGCAGGTCGGACTGCAGCCCGAGCGAGTAGCCTTCGGGATCGTCCACCAGAAAACCAGGGTAGACGCGGAAAAAACGCGCCAGGAGGTCGCGTGTCGCCTGCGTCAGGTGCGGGCGCGAACCGTTCTCGATCTGAGAGAGGTACGCCTGGCTTAAGCCGCGGCCAACTTCTCGCTTCATGGCACGAGCTAATTCGAGCTGGGTCATCGGACGGCCCAAGCCGCGGAGAGAGCCTTCGACTGCGCGGAGGGAGCGGAGTTTGTCGCCCAGAGTCATCAGGACACCGTCGAGTATTGCGATATGCGAACATGATATCGCAATATGCTATTTCACGTCAAGCACTTAATTCGGCTTGTTTTCAATGGCTTAGCAGCGGCGTTTGGTAGGGCTTGCGATAGCAGTTGAACGGTTGCGAAAAGCAGATCCCTCACCCCCGCCAAAACCGCGGGGATTCGGGATGACAGTTGTGAGGGGCGCCCTTCGAGAAGTGGGAGCTACTCTGGCTTGCGAATTGACTGCACATCAATTCCTAGTTGCTGGCACTTCTTGTAAAGGTGGCTGCGCTCCAGGCCCATGGCGCGCGCAACGTTCGTCATGTTTAGATTCTGGCGGCGTATTTCTCCCAGCAGCACTTCCCTTTCAAATTGTTCGGTGCGCTCTGCCAGCGTGCCCGAGCCAGATGAAGCTTCGACGGCGCCTGAGGCCAAACCCAACCCAACTCCGGACTCGGGCAAGACCAGGCGCACGTCACCGCCGCCGACTGGACCCTCTCCTGCCAGCAGCACCAGGCGCTCGACCACGTTTCGCAGCTCGCGGATATTTCCTGGCCAGGCGTAGCGTCGCAATTCGTCGATTGCGTCCTTGGCGAAGCTCTTCTCTTTCCAGCCATTCTGCCCGGCGACCTGGCGGGCGAAATGCTCGACAAGCGCCGGAAAATCTTCGAGCCGCTCTCGCAACGGCGGCAGGAGCAACGGGAAAACGTAGATGCGATGAAACAGATCGCGGCGAAAGGTATTCTGCTTCACGAGGTCTTCGAGATTGCGGTGCGTGGCTACGAGTACGCGCACATTCACGCGAATGGGTTTGTCGCCGCCAACGCGTTCGACCTCGCCTTCTTCCAGCACGCGCAACAATTTCGCTTGCATGGCCACGGGCATGTCGCCGATTTCATCCAGAAATAGTGTGCCGCTGTCGGCTTGTTCGAATTTTCCCAAGTGCTTGGCTGCGGCTCCGGTGAACGCGCCTTTCTCATGGCCGAATAGTTCGGACTCGATGAGCTCGGCGGGAACGGCTGCGCAGTTGAGGGTCACGAAAGCATTTTCGCGGCGGGCGGACTTCTCGTGAACCGCGCGGGCGACCAATTCTTTGCCGGTGCCGGTTTCGCCGAGGATGCAGACACGTGTTTCGCTGGGGGCCACGCGTGCGATTTGGGCCAGGAGTTTCGCCATGGCTGGACTTGAACCTACAAGCTCGTGCTTGCCGAGGCGGTCGCGCAGCTCGCGATTTTCCTCTTGCAAACGCGAAAGCTTCATCGCGTTTTCGAGGGCGACCAGCAGCTTGTCGGTGGAAAGAGGCTTCTCCAGAAAGTCCATCGCGCCCAGCTTCGTCGCGTGGACGGCCATTTCGATATTCGCCTGGCCGGAAACCAGGACGATGGGCGTTTTTATTCCGGCTTTCTTGAGATCTTCGAGGAACTCGATCCCCGTTTTGCCGGGCATGACCACATCCGAAAGGATCAGGTCGAAGGCTTCGCTACGAACTAAGTCCAAGGCGCGCGCGACGTTGTCGCAAACGGTGGCTTCGTGGCCGGCGAGGCGGAACGCACGAGAAAGCGAGGCGAGGGTGTTCGGGTCATCGTCGACTAGCAGGAGATGGGCTTTGCGCGGCACGGTCATCCTTTCGAGTGGCCTTTCGACCGGCCTTCGTTGGGTCCGCGTTTTGTTGTTATCAGTCGGACGCGGCGGCAAAAGTCGGAGGGGCGTCTTTATCGTTGGACTCCTTCGGTTCGTTGGGGTCCTTGGTGGAACCGGGCGAGGTGTGGGGCTCTTCGGTGCGAACCGCAGGGACATTGGCCTGACGCTTCGGCAATTCGATGCGGAACGTTGTGCCGTGGCCTTCTTCGCTCTCAACACTAATTGTGCCGTGATGGTCGCTGACGATGGATTGCACGATGGCGAGGCCTAGGCCGGTTCCCTGCTGCTTGGTGGTGTAATACGGCGTAAACAGGCGCGCGCATTCTTCGGCGGTGAGGCCCGCGCCGGAATCCGTAATCTCGATCACGATGTGCGAGCCGCGATCGAAAGTCCGCAGAGTGAGCGTGCCACCGGTGGGCATGGCGTCCACCGCATTCAAGACTAAATTTTGGAATGCGCGATGCAGGAGCACTGCGTCGGCATCGATTTCTGGCAGCGGCTCGGTTAACGCATATTCCGCGGCGATGGCCGGCTTTCCTACCACGTTAAATTGGGGCTCGAACAGGCGGATGATGTTGCGGAGGGCCTCGTTGACATCGAGGCGCGCGAATTGCGGAGCGGGCATTTTCGAAAAGTCGCTGAACCTTCCCACGATGGCGTTCAGATTGGCGAGCTCGATTTTCAACGTCGCGGTCGATTCGTTGAAGACTTCCAGGAACTGCTTGGCGTCTAACTGCTTCGCTCGCTGCAAATTTTCGACGGTGATTTGCAGCGGAAAGAGTGGATTGCGGAGTTCGTGGGCGAGGCGCCGGGCTAATTCGCGCCAGGCCGCGACGCGTTCCGTTTGCAGCAATCGATCGCGCTGCGATGCCAGCGTGCGCGTCATATCGTTAAACGCAATCGCCGCTTGGCCAATTTCGTCGAGGCCCTGGACATCGATGCGCGTTTCCCAGCGGCCCAGCGCGACTTCGCGCGAACCTTCGGCAAGTTCCATCAGCGGCCGGGTGATGCGGGCGGCGATCCACAAGGTCAACAGCAAAGCGATCAGCAGCGCCGCGCCAGCGACGGCGGCCGCGGTCATTACGATGCGGTTGGTCAGGAGCACCAGTTCTTTGCGCGAGCTGCCTACCAGCAGCACGCCGAGTAACTCGTTGTTACGCCCCAGCAAGGGCATCGCGTGGAACGTTTCGGCGGAGGTCGCGTCGGAATTCCAGTTGATCGTTTGGACTAGACTTTGCGGCTGTGCGCGAATTTGGTCGATCAGCGGTTGCAGGCGGTCTGGTTGTTCGACTCCGTCTTTCACGCCGCTCAGGAGAGCCGCGGGGCTGAATCCTGGGTCGAGGTTGACGTATAAGAGCGCGCGCATGCCCGAGGGGAGTACCAGCGTTGAAAGAAAATTCTGGTCCAGGCGGCGGCCGCCGATGATGTACAGGTTTTTGTCGTTGCCGCCGGAGACTGAGCGCACTGCCGTCAAGGAAAGGGCTGCGCCGCCATCCGCTAGCTCTTCCTTTTTTAGAAATGCGGGGGTGGTGTTCCAATCTTTGGTGGCTTTTAGCCAATCTTCCTTGGAGCCGACGCGCGACGGATACTGCGCCGAGGAGATCACCGTGGCGTCCCAGCCGGCCAGTTCGACGAAATCCATCTGGTGATCCTGGGCGGCGCCGGTGGCGTCGTGAACGTAGAGCGACTGATCCGCGCGTGGGCGGGCTAGATCGATGGCGACCCGCAAGGTGATATCGGCATCGGCGATGTTCTTGACCTGCTGCGCGGTCTCGTCACCGCGCTGGGCGTATTCTTGATTGAACTGCGCAACGATGGCTTCGGTGCGCTGGGTGTCCATTTCTTCGAAGGCGGCGTGAGTATAGCGCGTCACACCATAGGCTACGATGGAGACCGAGCCCAGCACGGTGACCATGAAGATCAGGAAGAGTTTGGTGCGGAAGCTCATATCAATCTGCAAGCATATCGTGATCGTTTGCGAGACAAAAGACTAGGGTTCTCCAATCTTGCTACCAGCGCAACACCCGATGCGCGGGTAACGCCGCCACTTCTGTCTGTGCTACGGTCGGCGCGTTTGACGTTTTTGGACCTTGGAGGCTAGCGCCGTGGTGGCGGGGTCTTCTGAGCCATCATCCGAGGCAGATGCTGGGCCGGTTCCTGAAAACGCGGAGCGGAAGACGTCGTTGGCGAAGAAATTTTTTCCATCTACCGGGACCATCATGATCTGCAGCTTGTCGGACAGGCGTTCCGCGATGATTTTCTGAATGAGCATCGGATTCTGCTTCAATACCGCGGCCTCAAACTTCATCCGCTCGGAGTCGGCCGCGGCGGTCACGCGAATGCGGTTGGCTTCGGCTTCCGCCAGATTGCGCTGGCGCTCCACCTCGGCCTTGCTGTCGATTACTTTAGCCTGCGCGGCGGCGTCGGCATTCTGCAACGTTGCTTCCTTGCGGGCCTGGGCTTCCAGCTTGGTCTGTTCGATCTGCTTCTGCTTCAACGGCAGCGTGTACTGCATGGCGTCCGATTCCGCCTTGGCTTGCAGCACGCGTACTTGGGCTTGGGCTTCGGCCTGCTTCACTTCGCGGGCCTTCTGAGCTTCCGCCTCTAATTCGGCGATGCGCACTTGCTTTTGCTTGATCTCGGTATCGGTTCCCAGTCGCTCGTTTTCTTGCTCTTTCAGGAGCAAGCCTTCCAGGCCTTTCGCGTACTCTTCGGGCAATTTCAAATCGCGGAGCAGCACTTCGCGGACGATAATTCCGTCGGAGCCGAGCCGGGCGGTGATGGCGGTGGCCGCTGAAGTCCGTAGCTCTTCGCGCTTGGTGGCGAAGATTTCGCGTGTCACGTAGTTCGGTGCCAGTTGGCGGTAGATGGTTGCGACGGTGGGGGCGACCACTTCGTCGCCCACTGGTTGCGGCAGGTTTGCGTGAATGTAAGTCAGGCGCTGCGGGTCCAACCGGTAACGCACGCTGACCGCCAACCCAATGTTCAAGCCCTCGCGGGCTTGGACGGTCAGGACTTCATTGCCTGACTTCGGTGCGTTGGTTGCCGATGTGGTGTAGACCTGTTCGCGCGTGTCATACAAGACCACGGTGTCGATCAAGGGGGCAACGATGTGGACGCCGGGGTACAGCGTGCCGGGGCGGGCTCCCCAGATTTGGCTGATGCGGACGCCTGCCGATCCGTCGGGGATTACTACGATGCTCAGCGCCAGCAGCACCGGGACGATTGCGAGGACGACCAACTGGCTCGCCAGTCTCCAACGCACGGGACGCGAAGGGCGGGGTTCGAATAGAGTGCCTTCGTCGGGTGCGCCGGTTTCGCTGAGCTTTTCGCGGCGCAGCAGGCGGAGCAGCTGCGCTGACAGGTAAATATCGTAAATCACGAGAGCCGTTGCGCTTCCGAAAATTCCCACTCCTAGAATCATCAGCAAGTATTTCAGCACTAACATTTGTGACTCCCTTCTACATTTCTCCGGGGACGCTGCGGCAGATCGTTCTGGGCATTTCCGCTGCTGGCGTGTAACCGGTGAATCTCATTGAGGCGATAGGTTCGCGGGCTGCTTCAGGAGCTAAAAGCCCATTGAAGTGCGGCGCTTACGTCGGGGCTGAGGAGTCTGTGGGAGAACTGAGAGCCAACTGCCCTCAGCGCCTGAAGCCTTATTGATTCGGCATCAGTTACGGCACGGCTGAAGCCGTGCCCTGATGAAAACCGGAGTTCTCACACAGACTCTGAAACCCCGACCTCCTGAGGAACCTGCGCGGCATGGGCGTTACCGATGCGCAACAAAGGCTCGGGTCAACCCCGCCGTGGCTTCCGCCAATTCGGTGCGCGCCGGAACACGCCGCACCGCTGCTGGCTGCACTGTCGCGGGCCGTAGGGTCGCAGGTCGCATTAAATGAAATGCAACGCGCAAAAGTAGCCAGTGAATTGCTGTGGCGGCGGCGAGTGCGAACATCGTAGCTAGCGTAAGAGTCGTGATGCTTAGCAAGGCGGTCATAAGAACCTCCCTCGTACGCGATAGAGAATGGCATCCCAGCGACCAATTGTTATCTGTATGAAAATGGGCTGGTTACAGGATGTAGAGGCGAAAGTTGCAGTGGGCTGCGACACACTCTGTAGCTGCAGCCACACGTTGCAGTCGCACCACACGGCGCCCGCTAGCAACACTCTACGTACGCGCAGGCTGACTGGCCGCGGCCCCAGATCGGCCGCGGACCGCTGACCGGCCACGAAGCCGCTCTCGCGACTCTGTGCTAGGCTAAAACCTGCGAACTATGAACCCTGGATCAAGCCTGCGCATCGGCCGCATTCTCGGCATTCCCATCTACATCCACGCGAGTTGGGTGATTATCTTCGTGCTTATCACCATGTCGCTAGGGGCGCAGTTTAGCGCGCAGCATCCGCAGTGGACGCCGGTGGAGCACTGGTCGATCGGCGTACTGACCAGCCTGCTGTTTTTCGCTTCGATCCTTTTCCACGAGCTCTCGCACAGTTTAGTGGCTCGCGCGTACAAGATCCGCGTCGATTCGATTACGCTTTTCGTTTTTGGCGGCGTTGCGCGGATCACCAACGAAGCATCGAAACCAATTCAGGAATTCAACATCGCCATTGCCGGTCCGATCGCCAGTTTGCTTCTGGGCGGTCTGTTTTACGCCCTGACGCTATTTTTCCCGTACGGCACGATGGTTGGCGCTTTGGCATTGTGGCTGGCTGGGATCAATGTGACCCTGGCGGTCTTCAATCTGCTTCCCGGCTTCCCTCTGGATGGAGGCAGAGTTTTCCGCGCGATCGTTTGGGGCGTTACCAAGGATTTCACTCGCGCGACGAAAGCCGCCGGCGCCAGTGGAAAGCTGGTTGCGTATGGAATGATCATTTTTGGAGCGGGATACGCGATCACTACACGTGAGTGGGGCGCCTTGTGGTACGCATTTATTGGCTGGTTCCTGTTGAGCGCAGCGCAGGAGAGCGTTGCGCAGATCGCCGTGCGGGAGACTTTGTCAGGACTTCGCGCGACGGATGTAATGAGCCAGGAAGTTCCCACAGTACCGCGCGATATTTCGCTGGAAGATTACAGTCACGAAGTGCTGCGCACTGGGCGTCGCTGCCATCTGGTGGTCACCAATGACCGCATGGTGGGCATGATGAATGTCCCCATGCTCAATTCCGTGCCGCGGGAAGAGTGGGCGCACAATTCCGTGCAAGCGGTGATGATTCCACGCGACAAAATTCTGTGGGCCAAACCGGACGAGCCGTTGCTCGGCCTCCTGGAGCGCCTGCTGGCCGCGGATATCAATCAAATGCCCGTGGTGAGCTCAAACGACGATAACGAGAACACGGGTGCCCACATCATCGGGATGATCACCCGCGACTCCATCCTCCGGGTGATGCGCACCCGCGCCGAAGTTGGCCCGTTGGTCCCCAACAAATAGCAACGGGAGAAATACCCCTGAGATTGTAGACGCGCAGAGATGCGCACGCGAGTTTTGCCCGGGGAGAAACCCTGTGGAACTTTAATCCGCGACGGCCGTCTGCACGTTCGCTGACGAGGGAACTCCGAGCTTAGCCCGCCCCTCAATCCGACCCCAAATCCCATACCGTGGCCGCAGTGTAATCGACGGCATTGGTACCGCCGGGCGCCCGGCCACAAGGCTTATCCGAAACCTCTGCGCAATCGTCGCCAGCAACAACGTGGCTTCCATTACCGCAAAATTATTCCCAATGCACTGCCTCGGCCCTCCACCAAATGGGAAATACGCAAAGCGCGGCAAGCGCTTCATCAAGTCGCCTTCCCATCGCTCGGGACGAAACTCGCCCGGCGCATCAAACCACCGCGCATCGCGGTGCACCACCCACTGCGCGAGGGAAACGCCGCAGCCTTTGGGTATCGGATACCCGCCGATCTCCACGTCTTCGATGGCCACCCGCGCCATTCCCCAAGCCGGCGGATACAGGCGCATCGACTCCGTGATGACATGGCCGGTATACCCTAAATTCGGCAGATCCTCCAACGAGGGCGTGCGCCCGGCGAGCAACGCATCCAACTCTGCGTGAAGTTTCGCTTCCACCGCCGGATTCTGGGCCAGCAACATCCAGGTCCAGGAAAGGGCGTTCGCGGTCGTTTCGTGGCCGGCGAGGAAAATGGTGATGGCTTCGTCGCGCAACTGCCGGTCGGTCATGCGCGATCCATCGTCGTCGCGGGCCGCCAGCAGCATCGATAGCAAGTCCCCCGTGTCTTTCCCCGATGCCCGGCGTTCCTCGATGAATCGGAAAATGATTTTGTCCAGGCGCCGGGTGGCAAGCGTCGCGCGAATATTGCGCGGCGTCGGCAGCCATGTCGGCGTCAGCATCAGTTTGCGGAAATCGGAATTTAACTCCATAAGAGCTTCCAGCGCGTGGCCCACTTTCCGCGCCTCGCGGTCTACGTCGGCATCAAACAAGGTCTTCGCCACGATTTGCAGCGTGAGGCGCATCATCTCCGCGTGAATGTTGCGCTCGTCCCCATCCTTCCATTCCTCCAGCAGGCGCTCCGCGTAACGCACCATGGTGTCGGCATACAAAGCGATGCGCGCCCGGTGAAACGCGGGTTGCGCCAGGCGGCGCTGCCGCAGCCAGAAATCCCCTTCGCTGGTGAGCAATCCGTTCCCGAACAATTGCTTGTTCTTTCGCAAAATTCGCCCTTTGATGAATTTGCGATTGTGGATCACCAGAACTTGCTCGATGTAGTCCGGATGGCTCACGAAATAAACGCGGAAGTTGTAATAACGCATGGTGACGATGTCACCGTACTCGCGCACTAATTGGGGCATGTAACTTAGCGGATCGCGGCTATAGCCCTTGAAGCTGGCAGTCCAAGAGTTCGGTGAAGGGCCGGGCGGGAGCTTGCTGGGAGTGGGAAGACGCATAGCTCAAACGCAGGCAGTTAGCCGCGTTCCTCGATGCTAGGCCCTGGCGTGCATGGCGTCAACGCGGGACCCATTCTGTAGCGGCCCGTTGCGGGGGAGCGGGGCTTAGATTCAATTCGCGAGAATTACCAAAGGTCAGGCTTAGTTTGCGCGAATTCCGCGAAAGCTGAAGACGCCGGGCCGGAAATCCACCTTGGAGTTGCAAAATCCCGAAGCGGCGAGCTGATCAGAAATCGTTTTGGGATTAATCGCAACGAAGGTGCTGCGCCAGTGAACCGCCCGCTGTAGCCAGCCGTCCGCTATTTCCACTCCGAAGAAGATTCCACTCGGCCGCAGCACGCGGAAGATTTCCCGAAATGCGCGCTCCTGCTGCTCGCTCGATGGCAAATGGTGCAAGACCAAAACCGCTATCGCCGAAGAAAAACTTTCCGGCGCAAATGGCAAAATCGCGGCGTCGCCCTGCAAAACGCTACCGTTGCCGGCGAGAGGGCGCCCCGCCAGATTCGCGGCAAATCCGTGGCTGTATTCGAGACTGGTAACGCGTTGCGTCCGCCGGCGCAATTCCTCGGTCGCCGCGCCCGGCCCCGATCCAAGCTCCAGAACGTGATCGCCGAGCGAGGCGCCCGAAATCAGCCAGGGCAGCAGCTCCTGTTGGGTCGCGCGCCGCCAATACGCGGTTGAGCAAAACCAATTCTCGAGTGCATTCACCGCTGTTTACGCATTCGCCCGCGAACCTCTACATGAGATGTTACGAACGCGGCATCACCGATTTACCAGCGACATCATATTCTCCGGATAGCGAGCTCCGGAAGCGACCCCGTGAGGAGCAACTTCATCAATCCACCGCAGATCCTCAGGTGTGAGCGTGACGTTCAGCGCACCGGCATTTTCCTCAAGATATTTGCGCCGTTTCGTTCCCGGAATCGGAATGATGTCCTGCCCCTGAGCCAACAGCCATGCGAGGGCGAGCTGGCTAGGCGTGCACTTCTTTTCCTTGGCGATAGCCTCGACGCGGGCCACCAAATCCAAATTCTTCTGGAAATTTTCTCCCTGAAAGCGCGGAGATGATCTGCGGTAATCGTCGGGAGCAAGATCCTCGAATCGTTTGTATTGCCCGGTAAGAAACCCGCGGCCAAGCGGGCTGTAGGCAATAAAAGCGATGCCGAGTTCACGAGTGGTCGGCAAAATTTCATCTTCCGGGTCCCTGGTCCAGAGCGAATACTCGGTCTGCAGGGCCGCAATCGGATGCACCGCGGCCGCACGCCGAATGGTGGCCGGCCCGGCTTCCGACAAACCGATGTGACGAATCTTTCCCGCGCGTGCCAGTTCCGCCATCGCGCCGACGGTTTCCTCGATCGGAGTATTCGGATCGACGCGATGCTGGTAATACAGATCGATGGTGTCGATGCCGAGGCGCTTCAGGCTGGCGTCGCAGGCGGCCCGCACATATTCCGGCTTGCCGCTGATGCCGCGCGCATTCGGATTCGTTTTGTCACGCACGATGGCAAATTTCGTGGCCAGAAAAACCTTGTCGCAAATCCCACGAATGGCCTTGCCCACGAGCACTTCGTTGTCGCCATAACCGTAGGCGTCCGCGGTATCCAGAAAAGGTATGCCCAGCTCGATCGAGCGGTGAATCGTCGCGATCGATTCCGAATCATCGCGAGCGCCATAAAATTCCGACATGCCCATACAGCCAAGGCCCAGCGCCGAAACCAATGGACCATTCTTCCCTAAGTGCCTCTTTTGCATAAATGACTCCCAATTTAGATTTTCTAGTGAGATGCTCGGGCGTATGACAAGGGTACAGTCGCGGGGCGCGCGGCGGCAGCACGGCGAATAGACAACCGGCAATGACGCGGACCTGCCGGGTCGATTATCCTGAAAAGTAGATGGAACACGACGAACCACCTCAGATGGACCAAGAACGGGACCGTGTCCGCACTGGATCCGCTTCGACCAGCACGAATCAAAACATGGAAGCTGAACGCGTCCTTACGTCTTCGCAAAATGTGGGCGACGCACGGATCGATGTTCCAGTTGAGACGGCTCCAAGCGAGTCGGGACAAAGCGAACCGGCCTCCCGTCAAACCAAACCCGCAGAAGCTCTCCCGCTGAACAAATGGCAGAAGTTCTGGCGTGGGGTTCTGCATGTGGACACGGCGAAGATGGATCCGTGGACGGCTGCGCGCAACGCGATAGGTGTCGCGCTGCCGCTGGCTGTGGGCATCGCGGCGGGCATGCCACTCGGAGGGCTGGCGGTTGCCAGCGGCGCGCTCAACGTGTCCTACTCCGACGGCCACGATCCTTACAAGCAGCGCGCGCGACGCATGCTGGCGGCGAGCGCATTGTGCGCCGTCGCAGTGATGGCGGGCGGGCTTGTCGGACATCACAATGTTGCGGCCGTAACGCTGGTCTCGTTCTGGGCATTCGGGTCGGGAATGGCAGTCGCGGCGGGGCCTACGGGCGAAAGCCTGGGCGTGATCAGTCTGGTGGTCCTTATTATTTATTCAGCGCAGACGCTTACGCCGGAACGCGCGGTCCAAGCGGGCGCGTTGGCATTCGCGGGCGGCTTGATGCAGATGGTGTTGTCGCTGGCATTGTGGCCGGTGCGCGCGTATGAGCCGGAGCGGCGCGCGCTCGCAAAATTATATTTGGCGCTTGGACAGGCGGCGTCTTCGCCCGCTCAACTCATGAAGGCTCCCCCGCCGGTGCAGGCCAGCACGGATGCACAAGCCGCGCTGGCGGGCCGCGCCTCCGATCAGAGTATCGACAGCGAACGATTCCGCTCGCTGCTGAGCCAGGCGGAGCGTATACGGCTGAGCCTGTTCACGCTGGGGCGGCTGCTTCGGCGCATGCGGCGCGAAAAATTCGGCTTCGCACCAGCGGAAATGCTGGAGCATTTTCTGGAGTCTGCCGCGCACGTGATCACCGCGATCGGCGAATCGCTCGCGCGCGACGCGCCGCTGAAGATTGACGAAGCCTGGTTAAATGAAATGCACACCGCGGCGGAAGCACTGCGTGAAGCGCACGAAAGCCCGGAACGTACTTTTCTTGCGGCGGTGGTGCGTGATGCCCGGCATCAGATGGATGCGCTCGCAGGCCAACTGCGCGCCGCGATGCATTTGGCTGGGGACGTTACGCTCGCGGGATTAGAGGCTACGGTGCGGCACGAGAATACGCTTCCGTGGCGCATGCGCTTTACGAGTAACTTGCCGCGCGTGATTGCGAACCTCACCTTGCGGTCCGCGGTATTCCGTCACGCCATTCGCATGGCGGTCGCGGTGGCCATCGCCGAGAGTTTGTCGCGCAGCCTGGAAACGCCGCGCGCGTACTGGCTGCCGATGACGACAGTGTTGGTGCTGAAGCCGGAGTTCACGGTGACCTTCACGCGGGGACTGCTGCGCATTGCAGGCACGATTGTGGGACTGCTGCTGGCTACGGCGATGTTCCATTTCCTTCCCGCAGGAATCGGGTTGGAAGTGGTGTTGATTGCCGCATTCGTTTTCTTGCTGCGCTGGGTTGGTCCGGCGAACTATGGAATCTTTGGAGTTGCGGTGAGCGCGCTGGTGGTGCTGATGATTGCGGTGACGGGGGTATCGCCGAAAACGGTGATTCTGCCTCGCGGCCTCAATACCATCATCGGAGGAACGCTGGCGCTTCTGGTCTATGCGACGTGGCCCACCTGGGAGCGCATGCAGGTTGGGGAAATGATGGCGCGGCTGCTGGATTCGTACCGCATTTATTTCTTGAAGTTGCTGGATGTGCTGACGGGCCGCGAAGGGGCGAGCACGGCGGACCTCGACAAATTGCGGCTGGCGTCGCGGCTGGCACGGACCAACGCCGTCGCGTCGGTGGATCGCATGCAAGCGGAGCCGAGAGCGCGCGCGGAGGAGATTGCGTTGCTGATCGGGATGCTGGCGAGTTCGCATCGATTTATCCACGCGGTGTTGTCGGTGGAAGCGCGAATTTTGAGTGCGGCGCGCCCTGCGATCCGCGAAGAGTTCCGGGTGTTTGCCGCCGACGTGAGCAAGATATTGGAAGCGCTTGCCGCGGAGCTGCGAGGCTCGCGCGCTCCGCTCGATAAATGGCCGGACTTGCGCGAAGACCACCGGCGGCTAACTGGAAATCCGCTCTCGGCGGGGGAGCAGTACGCGCTGGTGAATGTGGAGGCGGACCGCATGACGAACAGTCTGAACACCTTGCGGGAGCAGGTGGAGCGGTGGCGGCGGCTGAAGCGCCTGGGCGGCGCGCCTGTTAACGTTGGCCTGAGGCTGAGTAGCCGGTAGGACACGGGACGCTACGCCCGGAGGGAGTCCCCCTTCGTTTCGAGTTTGGGCGGGCTCTAGAAGACTGCATCCTTTGGGTCGTTTGGGCAATCCAAGGTGTGGCGTGTCGGCAGGTCTACTTTAGTCAAGAACTGGGGATTTGTGGAAATTTGAGGAGGAGATTGCTTATGAGCGCGAAGAATGATGCGAAGAATGGCGGGAAGGGGTCGGAACTGGCGGCGGGGGCGGAGCGCTCTCGGCCGATTTTGCACCAGAAGGCGCGGGAGATTCAGCCTTATGGGAAAATCGCGAAGTTGCCGATTGCGTTGGACGAGAAGGTTTGCTCGGAGAGCGTCGAGAATTTGAACCAGATTTTGGCAGATACGATCACTTTGCGGGACATGTACAAGAAGCATCATTGGCAAGTGGCGGGGCACACGTTCTATCAGCTGCACCTTTTGTTTGACAAACACCATGGGGAGCAGGACGAGCTGGTGGATACAATTGCGGAGAGGATCCAGTTGCTGGGCGGGATCAGCTTGGCAATGGCGGCGGATGTAGCGGAGACGACCATCATCCCTCGGCCGCCTCGTGGCCGAGAGGAGGCGCCGGTGCAGATTTCGCGGTTGTTGGAGGCGCACGAGACGATTTTGAAGGAAGCGCGGACGATGGCTGGGCAGGCAGATGAGGCTGGGGATGATGGGACCAATGATTTGCTGGTTAGCGATGTGATCCGGACGAATGAGTTGCAGGTTTGGTTTTTGGCGGAGCATTTGGTGGATGTGCCATTGGTCAAGGCGGACGACGCTGCGGCGGGCGAGCCGGCAAAGGGGAGGGCGGCGAAGGCTTAGATTCTGCAGCGAAATCAAATGCTGGCGGGGTGGAATCGAAACCCCGCCTCCTCGGTGGCTGCCCAGCCAAGACGCAGCGGGGGACGCGCTAAAGCGCGCCCCTACATTGGCCCCCGCGGTGGGGCGATATGCGGAGGTAGGGGGAGGCAGTTACACATCAACGAATTGGGGAAAAGGGATTTGACGGCTTTGGATGCATTGGACTTGAGCGGGGGCTGCTCCTAGAGTTAGTCTCCCGCAGAGGCTTGGCACAGGGCTGCAGAACCCAGCGATGTTTAATGGCGGTTCTGAGATTGCCGAGGCTTGAGCGGGAACCGACTTCAAGACTGCCTGGCGGCCGCGGGGTCCATGGCTTCGTGCGCGCGGCGGCGGGGACAGGCGGTCGAGAAAGACCCCATGAGCGCTGCGGCCCTGCCATCACGAATTGGATTCCCACCTACCCTCTTACACTATCCATACGGATCCGCATACGATGAAATGTTTGCGGCGCCGGACGTGCCGCGTCCGCACTACCAAGCGCTCCAGCGGACTTTACTCGGGCTGCGTCCCGAAGAATTGCGGAAGGTCCAGCAGGCAGCGGACCTGACGTTTCTGCAGGAAGGCATCACCTTTACAGTGTATGGAAGTAAGGAAGGCACCGAGCGGATTTTCCCCAACGACCTGATTCCCCGCATCATTCCCGCGCACGAGTGGCTGCAAATCGAAAGAGGGCTGACGCAGCGGCTGACGGCGCTGAATTTGTTTTTGCGCGACATCTATCACGAAGGCCGGATTTTGACCGAAAGGGTTGTGCCGCGCGAGCTGGTTTACAGCTGCAAGCACTTCCGGCGGGAGATGCGCGGCATCAATGTGCCGCGAGATACCTATGTGAGTATTTGCGGGACCGATCTGGTGCGGCTGCCGGACGGAAGCTTCGCGGTGCTGGAAGATAATCTGCGCGTGCCGAGCGGCGTGTCGTACATGCTGGCGAATCGGAAAGTGCTTAAGCGCGTGTTTCCGACGATGTTTCGGGACTACGGCGTGTCGCCGATCGATCACTATCCACAGGCGCTCCTGGCGACGCTGCGGAGCCTGGCGCCGGAAAATTCACCGTATCCGCAGGACCCGACGATGGTGCTGCTGACCCCGGGCGTGTCCAACTCGGCGTATTTCGAGCACACATTTTTGGCGCAGCAGATGGGCATCGAGCTGGTCGAGGGACGCGACCTGCTGGTGCACGACAACGTGGTGTACATGCGGACCACGGCGGGGCCGCGGCGTGTCGATGTGATTTACCGGCGCGTGGATGACGATTTTCTCGATCCGCTGTGCTTCCGGCAGGACTCGATTTTAGGCGTGCCAGGCTTGTTTAACTCCTACCGCGCCGGGAATGTGACCCTGGCAAACGCGATTGGCACCGGAGTGGCGGACGATAAGGCGGTGTACGCGTATGTGCCTGAGATTATTCGATTTTATTTGACCGAAGAACCCATCCTGCAGAGTGTGCCGACATTTTTGTTGACCGACGATGTGCAGCGGAATCATGTGCTGGACAACATGGAGCAGATGGTGGTGAAGGCGGTTGGAGAGTCCGGCGGGTACGGGATGCTGATCGGGCCACACAGTTCGAAGCAGCAGCGCGACGATTTTCGGGCGCGGGTTTTGGCGGATCCACGGAATTATATTGCGCAACCGACGCTGGCGCTGTCTTCGGCGCCGTGCTTGATCGATGGCGAAGTGGAGTCGAGGCACATTGATTTGCGGCCGTACATTTTGATGGGCGAGAAGGTGACGCTGGTGCCGGGTGGTTTGACCCGCGTGGCGCTGCGCAAGGGATCGCTGGTAGTGAATTCGTCACAGGGCGGCGGAAGCAAGGATACCTGGGTGTTGCGGGCTGGAAACGGCGACGACCGAGTGGCGCCGATGGCGAAAGCGGCGGCGAAAGCGGCGGTGGAAGGGCCGGTGGAGGGATGAGAGAGATGCGGCCACCACGAAGTTATTTTGTACGGGCCTTTCGGCGGGATGCCGGGATGCTATCGCGCGTGGCGGACAGCTTGTACTGGATGAGCCGGTACCTGGAGCGCGCGGAGCACACGGCGCGACTCGTGGACGTGGAACTGCAACTTTGGCTGGACCAGTCGCCCGAGGCGGGAGCAGGGCGTTGGAGGTTTTTGCTGGAGGCGCTGCGAACGCCAGCGCCGGCGGGGCCCATCGATCCAACAAGGCTCGTGGATACGCTGGTATTCAGCCGCAAGAATTCGTCCTCGATCGTGTCGTGCATCGCCATCGCGCGGGAAAATTTGCGACACGTGCGGGAACAGTGCAGCTCAGAGATGTGGGAACAGCTGAATCGGCTTTACCTGGAAGTGATGGATGCGCGGCCGGAGGAAGCGTGGATGCTGAAGTCGCACAGCTTTTTCCGCGCGGTGCTGGAAGGGGCGCATCTTTTCCAGGGAATTACGGATGGAACGATGAGCCATGGGGAAGGCTGGCAGTACATCGAGCTGGGGCGGTACGTGGAGCGCACCGATACGCTGGCATCGTTGATGGAGACGCACTTCAAGCGCATGGCGCAGCCCGCCGACCAGGTTGTGGAAAGCGCCGAGTATCTGGAGTGGGTGGGATTGTTGCGCGCTTGCGTGGCGTTTGAGGCGTATTGCAAGGTGCATACCGCGGAGATACGGCCGTTGCGAGTGGCGGAATTCTTGCTGCTGAATCCGGAGTTTCCACATTCGATTCGCTTCTCCGTGGATCGCGTGAATGCGGCGCTGCACATCATCGGCGATTTGACCGAGCGCAAGGCCAAGACGCCGACACGGATTGCTGGCAGGCTGCGGGCACAACTCAGCTTCAGTCAGATCGAAGAGATCATGGCGGACGGGGCATACGCGTATTTGGAGAATGTGCGAAGCGAATGCTCGCAGATTCACGCGGCGATTCACCAGATTTATTTTGATTACGCGATTGAGGCGGAGCTGGCTTCGTAGAAAGAAGTAATGAAATAGAGAAGTAGTGAGGTAACGAAAGGATTCGCGAGGCTTCGCTTTATGGCCTATTCGGTGCGGCACATCACGAGCTTCCGGTATGAGCCCGCGGTGCGGGAAAGCGTTATGGAAGTGCGGATGCAGCCGCGGACTGACTTCAGGCAGCGGTGCCTGAGCTTTTCTTTGAACATCGATCCGCGGGCCAACATGATGGTGTATCGCGATTTCTACGGGAATGCAGTGCATAATTTCGACATTCCGGAGCGACATCGCACTATTGAGGTGATGGCCCAGGCGATTGTGGACGTGCTGCCGGCGCGCAGCCTGGAAGGCGCGGCTGTCGATGATTGGGACGAGCTCGACCGGCGGGTGGCCCAGACAGATTACTGGGAGATGTTGCTGCCCAGCCACTTCGCGATGCCCACGGATCTGCTGCAGAAATTGGGGTGCGAGCTGGACCTGCGCCGGCGCGGCAATCCGCTTGAGCTGCTGCAAGAATTGAACGTCAAGCTGTATGAGATGTTCGACTACGCGCCGAATACCACGGAAGTGGATTCGCCGATCGACGATGCGTTGAAAGCGCGTCGCGGAGTCTGCCAGGACTTTGCGCACATCATGACAACGCTGGTGCGGCAACTGAAAATACCTTGCCGGTATGTGAGCGGATATCTCTATCATGAAGACAAATCGATGGACCGGTCTCCGGCCGGCGCGACGCACGCGTGGGTAGAAGCGTACCTTGGCGAACTGGGATGGGTGGCTTTTGATCCGACGAATAATTTAGAGGGGTGCGACCGGCACGTGCGCGTGGCGGTGGGGCGCGACTATTCGGACGTGCCGCCTACACGCGGTGTTTATAAGGGCGAGGCGGAGAGCGAGTTGAGTGTACTTGTCACGGTATTGCCAGTGGATGCGCCCGAGCCGGAAGAGATGCCGCGCACGACGGTGATTCGCTCGAGGTCCCGTAATGCCGAGTTAAACGCCGATATTGAGCAGCAGCAACAACAGCAGTAGTATTCGCTCCGAGTTTTCCCATCCCGTCAAAAGTCTATGGTTCGATTCGTGTGCCCAGAACCTTGAGAAATTGCGCGAGCCAGGCGTGGAGCGCGGGCCATGCGGGGCCGGTGACGAGATTTCCGTCGGTGTGGGCTTGGTCCATGGGCAGGTCGACCCACGTGCCCTTGGCGAGCGCTACATCAACGCTGGAAGCTGGGTAGGCGCTGCACGTTCTGCCTTCGAGGACTCCCGCGGCGGCGAGAAGTTGCGCGGCGTGACAGATGGCGGCAATGGGCTTCTTGGTTTTGTCGAAGTGGCGGACGATTTCGAGGACGCGGGGATTCAGGCGGATGTATTCGACCGCGCGGCCGCCGGGAATGATCACGGCGTCGTAGTTCTCGGGCTTCACCTCATCAAAAGTGGCGTTGAGGACGAAATTGTGGCCAGGCTTTTCCGTGTAACTTTGGTCGCCCTCGAAATCGTGGATGGCGGTGCGGACGAATTCGCCGGATTTTTTGTTGGGGCAGACGGCGTGGACGGTGTGGCCGACCATCAAAAGCCCCTGGAACGCGACCATCACTTCGTAGTCTTCGACGTAATCGCCGATCAGCATCAGGATTTTTTTCTTAGACATGGGTGGCCTCCGCGTATTCTAAACGTTAGAAGAATAGCAAAGAATGTTCCAGGGTGCGTGAGCGGGAACAGCAGATCCCTCCCTACGCGGCCCGGCGCTCAAAAACCGAGCGCAAGAAAAAGCCGGGCCGCTCTGCTCGGGATTGACAAGCCCGGGTGGTTTCTCAATGTCTGGCGGAAATGAGGAGAGGAGATTCGCGGGCCGGGTGAAAAGCTCGGCGCCTACATTTTGCCGCCATTGTTGCCGGGGCCACCCACCGGTTGGAGTTTTGGAAGCCGCTGATGTACTGGCGGGAGGACCGGAAATGGGGCGTGCGGCTCGGTTTGATACCAATACGCCACCGAATAAAAATTGTCGGAGCGATGGTTGGCGTGGCCGTGCTCGATGGTGGCACGGAGCGACTTGGTGAATGTGATCGGTGAATCGAGATGGAAACGATAGACGGAGCTGCGGCTTCCAGCGCGTTCTTCGCCCTTTACCGGCGCGCCGAAAAATCGATAGGAAAATGAATGTTCGCCAAAATCATAGGCACCGAGAAAATAATCCTCGGAGCCCGTTCCCGTAATGGATGGGTGCGGATCGCCATCGATGAAAAACATATCGTCACCTTCGCCCCACCAGAAATCTTGGTTCTGAAGGATGGACATGGTGACGCCGACATAGTGGCCCTTGCCGGCCGCTTCCATCCAGACGTAGTTGTCTTTGCCGTCGAGATTTTTTACGTCGTCGACTCTTGGATCACCGTTGTTCGTCCACTCGTTGGTCCAGCCACGATTGGGCTGCGCTTGGCGAAATTGCGCGTGGAAGTAGAGTGTCTCGGCAGGCAGCGGATGGGCTTGTGCGCGGTAGTCAAGATTGAAATAGAAAGCGTCGACCATTTGCTGGCCTTCGTTGGAAACCGTGATGCGCGCGTGCTGTTGAAAGGCCATGGGGAAGAAAGAGTTCAGCGCGCGCTCGTGAGCGACAGAGAGAAGTTCGGATTCCCAGGTGTAGTAATCGCCCAGGCCCAGTCCGAAGAAATCGCCGAGAGGCGTTTCGACACTCGGTGTAGCTTCGCGATCCCAGTACATTCGCAGGACGAGCTTTTTCAAGTGAGTGGCCTCGTGGCTTGAGAGCGTGAACCAGATATGGGTAAGCGTGCCTGGACCGTCCACATCGAGAACCGTGAGAGTCTGTCCCGGAGGAATTTGGCGGTAATCGGCGTTGCCCCCAGAGCGATCGAAGCTGGAGACGCGCTTGAGGACGTAGTCTTGTGGCTGCGTCAGATCGACTTTTGCAGCGGCGGTCTGCGCGGACAAAGACGGGAGCACCGCGAGCAAGATCAGCAGAGAGATAAAGGTCGGACGGAGAGAATGCATCGTGGCCTTCTCTTTACATATTGGAGGATTTGCTGGGCGGATTGTGTACTGAACTGCGGATTCTGACAAGGGTGTGGATTAATTGAAATGGAGCGCACAAAGAGAAGCGCCGGGCTAAAAAGCCCGGCGCCTACATCGTTGGTGGCTCGTGTTGGCCGGACGGCCACGAACAGCCGTTCCATCTTGCCGCAAATCTATTGCGGTTGCGTGGAGGCGAAAGCGACGCCCGATTCCTGGATGGTAAGCATGTCGGTGCGGCGCTTCTCCCATTCGAGCAGGGTTAGGCCGTAGGAGGCGAAGAGCCGGCGGATTCGGGCGGAATCCCAGCGCAAAACTTTTTCGAGCACGGGGACGAGGACGCTCATGGCGTTGTCGCTGAGAACGGTGCGCTTCGCGACGCGCGTGATGTACTTGGCTTCGGAGACCGCGATGGTGAGTCCGTCGTACTGATTGACGTGCATCATCACCGGAAGATCGGAGCTGCCGTCACCCATATAAATGATCTGGTCATGGCTGATGCCGAGTTGGCCGCGTAGCTCCTCAAGGACGGTGATTTTGCCCCAGCCTGCGGAGGCGCGAATGATGGAGTCCACTTCCCCAGTCGCGTCGTTATAACGGAAACGCGTGCCGAAGATGTGGTCGCGCGGGACGATGCCTTCGAGCGCGGACTGAATGATTTCTTGCGGCGCGGCCGAGATGACATAGAAGGAAAATTTGTAGCCGTCGGCGAGGCTTTCGAGAGCGCGCGCGAACAGCGCGACGTCGTGCTTTAAGCGGATGCGCTTGCCGGTTTCGATAAGATGCTCCCGGCGGACCCGGCGAAATTCCGGGTCATGCAGTATCAAGTAAGAAAGTTCGGCGCCTTGTTGGACGAGGTTCATTTGCGACAATCCGGCGACCTTGTCGTGGAAGCCGTGAAAGCCTATGAGTTCGCTCAGAACGACCCCTGAGTCGTTGAAGCTGAGCGTCTGGTCGAAATCGCTGGCCAGAAGAAACTGCTTTACCATGTTCTAGTACTCCCTCTTTGATAGCCTACCATTACACCTTAACCGACGCTTTGTGGTGCTCGTCACGAATTATTTTAATGGGTCTAATGAGTATAAATCGTGAATGTTTTGTTAGCTTTTCCTTAGATGCGGCGAGGAGGTAAATAGTTATAAGGAAAGGGCTTGGGAGGAAGGCGAGCAAAACAGCCCGTGCGCTTAAGAGTTTCAGGGGGGGCGAAAGTAGGGAGAAAGGAGGTAACGCTTGGAGCACAGAGGGCTTTCCAGCCGTTTCCCAGGTCCGGCTTACCATCAGCTTATTACGGGTGGGGTAATAGTTGGCGGCTGTATTGAGCGACAATCGCCACACCCTTAGCCAGCGGGGACCGCGGGTCCACGACGACTGGGCATCTCAGCGCTACCGTTTCTTCGCCAGCTTCCCGCCTTCGGCTATTCGCGATAGCGTCTGCGTGTACTCCTTGATGGTTTCGGGCACCACGCGGCTGCAAACGAATTGACCTTTACGATGGCTCTCAATCAAATTCGCTTCCACGAGAACTTTGAGGTGATGCGAAACGGTGGCGGGCGTGACGCCTTGAAAAGCAACGATTTCACTGCAATTCATTTGGTCCTGGGCGGAGATAGCCTCGAAAATCCTAAGCCTGGTTTCGTCGGCTAAGGCCTTGGAGATTTTTTCGATGCGGGCACGTTCCATAAGGCGGATCGTAGTCTGGCTGGAATTGGGCGCTCAAGGCCCAAAACAAGGGTATCTGGAAGCAATACGCTATGCAACCGAATATTTAGACAGTCATCTAATTGTCTAATCAGACGGGCTTCGAGCTGGTAAAGGCGCCCTGATGCGAATGGTGTCGTGGTTCCGGTATTCGGGGCGCACACGAAATCTAGGCGAGGACTACATGAAAAGATTAGAGGGAAGAGTTGCGGTCGTAACCGGCGGTAATAGCGGAATTGGATTGGCTTCAGCGAAACGTTTGCAAGATGAAGGCGCAAAAGTAGTGATCGTGGGGCGCAGTCAGAAGACGCTCGACGAGGCGGTAAAGTTCTTGGGCAACGGTACGCTCGCGGTGCAGGCAGACGTGGCAAAGCTGGCTGACGTGGATAAGCTATATGCGGCGGTTGCAAAAAAACTGGGCAAGATCGATATCTTGTTTGTAAATGCGGGCGTCGCGAAGTTTGCGCCATTCGCAACTACGACCGAAGCCGTGTACGACGAGGATTTCGACATCAATACCAAGGGAGCTTTCTTTACCATTCAGAAGGCGCTTCCCTTCTTGAATGACGGCGCGTCCATCATTTTGAACTCCAGCGTGGCCGGCCATAAAGGGTTCGAGGGCGCGGTTGCGTACTCGGCCACCAAGGCCGCATTGCGATCGTTTACGCGGACAGCGGCTGCGGAACTGGCTGGCAGAAATGTACGTGTCAATGCCGTGGCACCTGGTCCCATTGAAACCCCAATCTTCGGTCGAACGGGGCTGCCGCAGGATCAGATGGAGGAGATGGGGAAAGGCTTGGTTGCAGCAATGCCCATGAAGCGGCTTGGTCGTCCAGAAGAGGTCGCCGGTGTTGTGGCGTTTCTGGCATCGACAGACGCCTCGTTCATTACCGGCGTGGAAATCAATGTGGACGGTGGCTTGGGCCAGATCTAATAGCCGTAGAACCCGCGGCTATGCAGAAAAAGAGGCGGCCGATGGCCGCCCTTTTTATTGCGCGCTGCTAAAATCGCTACTGACCAGCGGAAGAGGGATCTCGCGTCGTTGCGGAATTGACGTCGAGAAACCAGGCATGCGCAGTATCTCCGGGAGCGTAGCAATTTCCGTCGGCGTTGTAGGTGGCGGCGCAGTGGGCAGTGTATTGCTTTTCGCGCGGCGATCGCACGAATTGCCAGATCGTCGCGTAGGGAACGCCTCCCGCGGATACCGATGGAGGATTTTGCGGCGCGCCGCATCCGGGTGACGGGGGGCAGACGTCGTTGTAGACCCAGTAGACGAGCTCGCGGTCACCGATGTGGTGGCGAATGTCGTCGGAGGTAAGGATGGTCACGCCGTGGCCTTCGTCGGCAGGGATTGCCGAACAATAGACGCCGGGGCGGTAACCGGCACGATTGAGCTCCTCGGCCCAGGCGCGCAAGTACAGGTGAAAGCTGGGCGAGAGCCGGCCCCCGTCTTCGATGTCGAGGAAAATAATTGTGTGAGGGGCAAAGCCTTCCGCTTTGGCGGAGGCGGCCGCATTGCGGGCGTCGAGTGTTCCCTTTTGCTTTGCCTGGACGTCTTTCTTGACCTCGTTGGCTTGGCGAGCGCGATAGAGCGTAGCGAATCCGAAGCCCTGCGATTGGAGTAGCCCGCGTTTACCCCGCCAGGTGTTGATTTTCTCTCCTGGAGGTGGGCCGAGCCAGTAGCCCGCGAAAGCGAAAGTTTTGCGGAGGACAGGTATAGCGTCGTCGCCAGGGTACACATTGCGGTCGAAGCCGAGATACGTCGTGGTGTTAGGCGGTGAAGGGGCAGTGGTCATATGAGGTGAGGGTTGCGAGGTGGTAAGGATCGGAATCAGCGCGACGGCGAACAAAATCACGAATGCGGCGGAGATGCAGATCGTTCGGCGCATGAGTTGACTGTACCGCATGTCCGGCGGCCGGAAAAAGGGATGATTGCACGCGGACCACTGCCGAAGCAAGAAGCGCACATTCTTGCAGACTCACGAATTTCATGCACCGATTGATGCTACTGACAGCCATTCATTTCTTGTCAACAAAAATTGCCTTTGGAATCGAAGCGTGAACTCCCTTGTTGCCGTCCACTAGTTCGATGATGCTGAGATCTGCGGCGACACTAGCGAGCATGTACGCATCATCGCGGCTGACGTGTTTCTCCGTCATGAGAAAATCAATTAACTCCGTGAGAGCGATCTTGGTCGCTTCGTTCAGGTCTTCGTGAAGCCCAATCGTAATGAAACTCGTGGGCGTTTCGGCCCGCGGCCAACGGATGCGCATATCCTTGCGCACGATAAATTGAAACGTGCCATTCAGGGAGGTCTCCATGGCCGTGCCGTCGACTTCACCGTGACCCTGTCCGGCGTGACCGTCCCCTACTGCAAACAGCGCGCCCCGCACGTGGATGGGGAGGTATAAAACCGTGCCTGCCACAAGATCCTTGTCATCCAAATTCCCACCATGAATCCATGGCGGACGGCTGCTGATTCGCCCAGACAGCTCCGGTGGAGCAACGCCCATGCTTCCGAAAAAAGGTCGAATCGGCAGATCGATTCCATCCGCGAAGTGGGCCACACCGCGCTTGTCGTCGAGCGGAATGATTTTCATCTTTGTCGATGGATAGTCCGCAGCCAGGAACCCGGTTCCAGGATTAGAGCTGTTATAGGCGTAGGGGACTGCCAGCCGAATCGATGGCATGCGAACCTCTAGGACATCGCCGGGTTGTGCATCTTCAATATAAATGGGGCCTGTCAGAATGTGAGGTCCCGGACCCTTGACGGTCACTTGCTGAAAAATGTCGCGAAGTGGCTGCTCGACCTGATTCGGCGGAATTCCGGCACCTTCCAACCGCTGCGGACTCGAAGTGATCAAGGTGTGGATATCAACGGTATCGCCGGAACGGATCTTCAATACCGGTGGCACGGTCGCGTCGTAGTAGCCCCACTGAATCGTCTTGGGAGTTGGCTCTAACGTGTACTTCGCACCGCCGTCAGGTGGGTCCTTCTGCTGCGGGCGAGCCGTCTGAACGGGAGCCGTAGAAACAACTATCGCCAAAAGAAAACAAATTACGTGACCGAAGGGTATTTTCATGCGGGGCAGGCTATCAAATTGGCCGCCGTCGGCCAACATGTTCTTTAGATACTCAGAACACAAAGTTTGTATGCTAGTTATCGAAGTGAGGTGTGTCGTTGCGCGGAGAAAGTGATAGGATGCGCGCGCACGATCGAGGGTTTAAATGAAACAATGCATCACCATTCTTTTTTTCGCCGCATCGCTTTTTGTGTTCATCGTTTTGCGCGCACACGTAAACGCTGTTTTTGCACAGACTCCAAGTCACCGTGATTTGGCGGCATCGGCTCACGGCACAGTTGATCCGTCAGAGTCGGCCGCGCGGATCAAGCGCATCGAAAACGGCCTATTGCCGGCGGCCACAATTAAGGGCCAGTCCGTGCAATCCATGCAAATCGCAGAGCGGATGAAACACTATAGCGTTCCCGGCGTGAGCATTGCATTCTTCGAAAACGGTCAAATTACCTGGACTCGCGCATATGGTTTGGCCGACGTCGCGACCCGCAAACCCGTGACACCTGAAACGCTTTTTCAATCGGCGTCCATCAGCAAGCCCGCCGCGGCGCTGGGCGTGTTGCGATTAGTGCAGGACGGCAAGCTGAGCCTCGATGAGGATGTGAACCTTAAGCTGCGCTCGTGGAAGATCCCGGAAAACGAATTTACCAAAGAGCAGAAGGTTACTCTGCGCCGCATTCTCAGCCACAGCGCGGGAATGAATATCCAACGCTTCCCGGGGTATGCCAGTGACGAGCCGCTACCTACAGTCCTCCAGATTTTGAACGGCGAAAAGCCGGCAAACACCGTTCCCATTCGCGTGGACACCGTGCCAGGTACGATTTGGCGGTACTCCGGTGGCGGCTACGTCGCCATGCAACTGCTCCTTTCTGATGTAACGGGTAAAGCAGTGCCACAACTTCTCGATGAACTTGTATTGCAGCCAATTGGGATGACCAGGAGCACGTTTGAGGAACCGTTGCCGAAAAATTTGTGGGCTTCAGCGGCGACGCCGTATCGGGAAAACGGCAAGCCGGTCAACGGCGGCTGGCATACCTATCCCGAGATCACACCCGCAGCTCTCTGGACCACTCCGAGTGATATTGCACGTATGGCGATCGAGGTACAAAACGAGTACGCCGGAAAGTCCAACAAAATTCTGTCACCCGAAATGATGCACGAGATGCTCAAACATCAGAAAGACGATTGGGGGCTCGGATTCGCGTTGGAGGCTCCCGGCCACAAACTGCGTTTCAGTCACGGAGGCTCCAACGAGGGATTTCGATGCACGCTGCAAGCCTATACCGAAGCGCCCGGCCAGGGAATTGTGATCATGACGAACGGCGACCAGGGCTGGAATCTCTTAAACGAAATTCTACGCAGCGTCTCGAAGGAGTACAGCTGGCCAGACTTTCAGCCGCAAGAACACACGTTGGGCAAGGCGGATGCGTCCCGTCTACCAGCTTATGCGGGCGAGTACGAGTTCGCTGGTGGGACAAAACCAGTGGTGGTAACTATAAAGGGTACGCACTTGTATGTGCAGGCAGAGGCGCTGGGTCCCGATGCCGAGGAATTACTACCTGAATCCGACTTGCAGTTCTTTGTCGTATCCGCGCCGCTTGCTTTCAACTTTCAGAAAGATGACCAAGGTGCTGTAACGAGAATGACTATCCATACTGACTTCCAAACTATGGTAGCGCGAAAAGTTCGTTAGAACCGCTGCGGTTTACGCTCGCGGCGCCTGGAACTCATCACGATCGGTGTCTGTCCTAGCTCGCTTCTAGCCGAGATACGTCTCGAACAACGTACCAAACAAGGATATATTTCGGCGGATAATTAAGCAGTGCGGACCAAATCGCCAGCCGGGCGCGGGCGGTAACAGTAATCTTCACTATCCAAAGTTTGAGTTTGCATGCAGGCGGACTCGGCCATCAGGATGCCGTGCCACGGGGTGGTACCGAGCCAAGCCGTAAACGCGGGATAGGGGATCACGAGTTATGGGTTCGCGCAAAAGATGCTTTGGGTTGCTGCTTATCTTTGGCCTGTGTTCAACATGTAGCCGCGCGGATACCAACGGAAAAATCTACGGCATGGTGACCGACCCCTCGGGCGGCATGATCGTTTCGGCCACGGTCACCGTCATGCAACTCGAGACCAGCGAACAGAAGACCGTGCAGACAGATGCGCATGGGAACTACTCTCTGCTCGCTCTTGCCCCAGGCGATTACAACCTTCAAGTGCAGAGCACCGGCTTTCAGACCTATGTTAAAGAGCACATCAAGATCGACGTCAACTCCGCCATTCAAATAAACGTGGCGATGGCACTGGGTTCTGCGCAGTCCAAGGTGATTGTCGCCGCCGACGCCCTAAGCGTGGAAATCGCCAACACACAGCTTGGCGATGTCATTGGCGGGCGGACCATGGAAAATTTGCCCTTGAATGGGCGGAGCTATACCGATTTGTTGGGACTTCAAACGGGAGTGGTTCCCGTCTCTAGCGGAATTCCCGATACGATTGGCGTAAGCGCGAGCGCGAGCGCGGAATCCGGAAACGTCTCCATTAACGGTCAACGGGAGAGCGCCAACGGTTTTATGGTGAACGGCGGAAATATCGAACAAGCGCGCAACAATGGGGCGGCAATCGTCCCCAATTTGGATTCCATTGCCGAGTTTCGGGTCATCACCAACAACGTGGATGCTGAATATGGACACTACGCCGGCGCGCTGATCAGTGTAGTTACCAAGTCCGGAGCAAATGAATTCCACGGAAGCGCCTTCGAATTCCTCCGTAACACCGCCCTCGACGCTCGGAATTTCTTCGACACCCAGCGAGGTCTATTCCGTCGCAACCAGTTTGGAGGCACTCTCGGGGGACCCGTTTTGCGCGACAAGGTCTTCTTCTTTATCGATTATCAGGGGACTCGGGAGCTGCGGGGCATTAGCGGGGGGAAGATCCCAGTGCCCACATTGGACCAGCGGAATGGTGACTTCTCCTCGCCTGCCATGGCCTCCACGCTTACTGGTTCAGTCAGTAGTATTTACTGGGCAAGCGTCCTTTCTCAGCGCCTGGGATATCCTGTGACGTCCGGAGAACCCTACTACACCGCCGGTTGCGCCAGTTCCTCGCAATGCGTTTACCCCAACGCCACGATCCCTCAGGCGACATTTTCGTCTGCTGCCAAAGGCCTCCTTCAGTACATCCCGACGCCGACGCTCGGCCAAGGAGCGAATTTCGTAGGCTCGAGCAATAACTGGGACACTTCCGCGAATCAGGGCGGCATCCGAATTGATGCCAACACCCGCTTTGGCATATTTACTGGATACTACGCCATCTATGATTCCAGCCTGATTCGACCTTATGGTGCCAACAACGTTCCCGGATTCCCGAACCTCGATACCAGTCACCCACAAATCATAAACCTGGGCCATACCAAGTCGTTCGGGTCCACGGCAGTGAATGAGTTTCGCTTCACCGTGGTGCGTTACGTCAGCTGGGTCAACAATCCGCTGCAAGGTTTCGGACCCAAGCTCACCTCGTTAGGTTTTCCAGCTGGCGTGCCGGGCGGGATCGTTCCCGCGGACCCTCGAGTGGAAGGTGTCCCGACACTGCTCTTCAATAACTTTAGTGAGGGCATTCCGCAGTTTGACTATCAGCAGTATCAAACTTCTCCTCAGTGCCTTGATAACTTCTCCAAGGTCACAGGCAATCACAGTATAAAAGTGGGCGGAGAATACCATTACACGCGCTGGCGTCAGCGTGTTCCTGAAGCCGACGCAAATGGACTTTTCCAGTTCACCGGAAGCGAGACTGGCTCTGACTTCGCTGACTACCTCATCGGCGCGCCTACTCTGTTTCTGCAATCCAGCGATCTGGACTACGACAATAGGAAAAATTACATAGGAGTTTATGGGCAGGACAGCTGGCAAATCAGGCCAAACTTGACACTGAATTACGGTCTGCGCTGGGAGATCATCCAGAACTGGTACGAGAAAAATAACGCGACCTCCGACACGTTCATCGTCGGCGAGCAATCTACGGTCTACCCCACCGCGCCAACAGGCTTCGTTTTTGCTGGCGATCCCAGGCCAGGCGGCGGCAAGATTCCGCGAACGGTTTCGAATACTCCCTACAACGATTTCGCTCCCCGAATTGGAATCGCATACTCACCTTCCGCGGACCACGGCCCTCTTAAGTGGCTGCTGGGCGCTCCCGGCAAGACGAGTATTCGCGCGGCCTACGGGGTGTTTTACTCCAATAATGGTGGCTATCAAGCATATCTGATTCAGGGCGCACCTCCATTTGTGGCCGTTTGGACCTCTCCAGCACCTCCTCTCTTCGAAACTCCGTATGTGGACCGCACGGATGGGGTGATCCGCCAAAGCCCGCCCTATCCTTACGTCGCTCCCAAGCCCGGCAGCACCGCAAACATCAATTGGGAACTACCACTGAACGGCGTCCCCGTCTGGAACATACACAATCGAACTCCGTATGCTGAGGACTACCATCTCACCATCCAGCGCGAATTCGGGCCGGCGACGGTGTTGAGTGTCGGATATGTTGGAAGCCAGGGGCATGCGCTTATGGATGCGTTGGAGAGCAACCCCGGCAACAGTCAGCTGTGCTTGGGTCTGAGCAATGCATCTCAGGTTATGCCAGGCACGCCAACCTGCGGACCCTTTGGCGAAAACACCGTTTACACACGACCTGACGGATCCACTGTAAATGGCACTCGCGGGCCGCTCGGTCCCAATTTTGTAAGCAATCCTTACTACACCACGATTGGAAACTCGAATTACAATTCTCTGCAGGTCAGTTTGCGGCACACTTCGAAGCGGCTCACTTTCGAGGCTGGCTATAGTTTCAGCAAATCGATCGACGACGCGTCCGATGAAAGAGATTTCGTCCTCAACCCATACAACCAGGCGCTGAGCCGGTCGCTGTCTTCCTTCGACATCCCCCACAGCTTCGAAGTCAGTTACAACTATCTGCTACCGTTAGATCTAGTGGGCCACAACCGGTGGCAGCGCCTGACCGGCGGATGGAGACTCGCGGGGATCACACGCTTTGCCAGCGGCCTCCCGGTGCAGATGTATGAAACCGATGATCGAGGCCTTGTGGGCGAGTTCTTCGGAAACCTTGACACGCCGCTTTACAACGGGGCGAAGCTCAACATAACGAATCCACGGTCCGGCCAGCCCTACTTTAATACCTCCGCATTCAGCCTGGAGACGCTGGGCGTGCTGAATACGACCCACCGGCGCTTCTTCCACGGCCCCGGCATCAACAACTTCGATTTGTCTCTTTTGAAGGACACCAGGATTTCGGAGCGTATCAGCGCTCAGTTCCGAGCAGAGTTTTTCAATGTCTTCAACCACGCTCAATTCATCAATCCCAGCGGAAATATCAGCTCAACGAGCTTCGGAATGGTTCTCAGCGCCCGCGACCCGCGCATCGGACAAGTCGCCCTTAAGATTCTGTTTTGAAACTCTTTTTGCGCTGCGAGCAGGATAGGAACCCAATCGAATCGGGTTTGTTCCTATTCTGGGGCACACATAGTAAGACTGCCCGGAATCGCTCGTTGAACACCGCCGACCCGTCGTGGCGTTTACGTAGATACCGGTACTGAAAAGGGAAGCACCTGGGTAACTAGCATTTATCCCGGGTGTGTAATTCCAACGCATTCCGTAGTTACCCGTCGTTCCCGCAACAAAGGCGCTCTTCCACAGCTGAAAATAAAAGCGGGAAAAATGGTGCCCGGGGTGGGAGTCGAACCCACATGAGGAAAAATCCCCGGAGGAATTTTAAGTACATTTTCGCGGCCTGCTTGCTTCCAATGAATTGCGTGGAACGCACACGACCGATGCGTGTTGGCCTGCTTGGGTATCTACTGGGTACAATTTGGGGTACATTTCAGAAGTCCACTGGGTGTGAGTCCACTGGGGCCTCGCTTGGTGTTAGGAGAGGCTGTGCTCGTTCAGAATGAATGGTGACACTCGGTAGAGTGTTAGATGGGATGAGCTTTGAGCCGGGCGGCGCGAACACGACTTCAGTGGATACTCTTTTATCTCTTCAATGGACGGAACGCCGCACGC
>Ga0185299_10002228_pt1 | contig 31171 bp, 30 predicted proteins | sample PaiPotPPA55metaG_FD_128002 | JGI IMG/M metagenome (GOLD analysis project Ga0185299, IMG submission 128002) | Iron sulfur acid spring bacterial and archeal communities from Banff, Canada, to study Microbial Dark Matter (Phase II) - Paint Pots PPA... ...
ATTGTGCTTCTGCAATACCTTGGTGATGGCCGCCGTCAGCGTGGTCTTGCCATGATCAATGTGACCGATGGTCCCCACGTTGCAGTGCGGCTTATTCCGTTCAAATTTCTCTTTCGCCATTTCCGTCTTCCTCAGGGGCTAAAGCCCCGAAATCTTTTCGCTTCTTCGCTCTGCGGCATGGCTCAAGCCATGCCCTTGATACGAATCAGTAATACTGATACAGCTTGTGAAACCGGGCCCGCAGCACCCGATCCACTTCCTCGACCTTGGACAGATAAAACTCTTTCATCTGCGCCTGATCGGAAAGAGCCAACGCTGCGTACAAGTCTTTCGCGCCCTGCTCCGATCCCGCCAGTGTTCCGTCAACCTGCTCCAGAACGCCTTTGGCCAGCACTAAATCGAAATCCCGAATCCGGAGTCCTGCGCTGGCGACCCGCTTCAAATACTTTCCAGCATTTTCTGGAGCAAACGCGCGAGTGATCGCGGCTCTCAGCTCCACGAATTCCTTTTCTTTCTCAACCTTTATTAATGCTTGTTCAAAACCCACGGCTTATACCCTGTTTCCAAATCTGGAGCGGGAGACGGGAATCGAACCCGCGACCAACAGCTTGGAAGGCTGTGACTCTACCACTGAGTTACTCCCGCTCAGCCTGCCTCAGCGGCTAAAGCCGCTCCTCATTTACAACTCACCGACACGACTGGAAGTCGTGCCCTTCCCGATTCGTTGAAACTCTGGAGCCGATGATCAGGATTGAACTGATGACCTCTCCCTTACCAAGGGAGTGCTCTACCAACTGAGCTACATCGGCCTAAACCGCACTCGCTCTTGATGCGAAGCCGCCTCCCGCCGCTCTTCGATCCGGGCCCGCAAAAAAGCCAGCGTCGTTATAAACGCTAGCAAACCTAAAACCAGCAAAGTCGCCGTCCGGAACCTGATGCTGAACTCAATCCCCAATGTCGTATCGTGAATCCACATCGGGTCATTCGACAAAGTCAGCCAGCTCAGGATCCCTAACACAGCAAATGCAGCCAGCGAGAAGCCGAACTTTTTCCTGATATTCAACCACCCGCCTCAAACCAACTTCTGGTGCACAGGGAAGGATTCGAACCTTCGTACCTCGCTAGGAGGGACAGATTTACAGTCTGTTGGCTTTAACCACTCACCCACCTGTGCAGAACTTCGAATCCATTTTCCGGACAACTCGAACATAGAACCGCTTGCGACTTTGCCATTTGGGGATCAGAAAGTGCGCGCAAGAAAACCCATACGCGCTAACAGCTCATCTGGAAAATTCCCTTATGGATTGCTGATGGGAAAAACCGTCCGCCGCCTTATATTCTAAACCCGGAAATTCCGGAAATCCGATTCTCTGGAGCTGGCGAAGGGATTTGAACCCCTGACCCTCTGATTACAAATCAGATGCTCTACCAGCTGAGCTACGCCAGCAAGTGGGAAAAATGCCAAAAGCATCGCCCCTGCCACACTAATCCCTTCTTCTTTAACGGGACAATTATAAAAGGTACCATAGCGGTAATTGGCGTGCAAGGGTGACCCTTCAGGCGGCGCTGTCTTAAATACCGTGTTGCTGCCTTATTCCTGATTTTTGCATCCGGGCTTGCGGGCAAGCCAGTTTATGCCTTTCCCTCGAACGAGCTGCAACTCGTCCACGGGTTTTGCCAAAAACTCTTTCCTTGGGTGCAATTCAATACTCAATTCGACCAACTTGGCTGCTTGAGCAGCGTTCTGAGCTTCAGGTGTAAGCCGCGATATTTTCCGCAAATATCTAGACATAAGCTTCCTGGCTCTGTCAGTGGTTTGGAAGTGAAACTCTGTAACGATCTCAGGGAAACCCAAGACCCCCATGTTGCCCAGAGGAACGTCCTTAGTAACATGCGACAGCTTAACCTCATGCCTTTTGTCGAACAGAGGCAAATCTACGGAAATGTCAGTTGTCGCCGCAACCAACTCCCCGTCCTTGTCAGTAGCTCCGAAGAATGCAGAGACGACAACGGACCCACCCCCGAATTCAGTGAGCCTAATGGCGTCAATCGCTGCCGGGGTTTTCAGATGGTTTTCGGTTTCCATAGCCGTCGCCCACTCCTCAGCGACAGTATCAACGAGTCTCCTCGCGGAAAGTCCGCCTTTAAGATGTGTGGCCGTGAGCCAAGCGTTCCTAGCGTCTTTGTATCCAGACCACGATGGAGCAAAGGCATCTTTGCCGTGGCTAGCGAAACCAGTGATAACGACAAAGAATTCACTGCCAAATGCGCGAATCTTACAGTCCGTATCATCATGCCCCCTTTTGTCGTTGAAGACGGCACGACTGTCAGCCGCCATGGCGATCTGGTTCTGAGAAGAAAAGTAAACCGCGACACTTCCAGTCTTCGTTTGGGGCCATGCAGTAGAGCAGAAAACCAAGACAAAGAAAAAGTATTTCATCTGAGACTCCGTGGATCACCGGCTTCTAACGCCACATTCAGCAAGGACACCATGACACTATCTGGAGTGGAGGCCCATATCAGTTGGAACGGTGTTACTTGGTTTGAAATTGTAGCAATTCAGGGAGCTCCCAAACATGGTCAGTTAGCCCCGCTTCCATCGCAGGAGTAACTCTTAGACTCGAATGAACACGGCAGAAATTGTAATGTGCGAAATGCAAAGCAACGGCGGCTTTCAGGTTCTCCAGATTCTTGCTGAACGCATTTGTCAGGCGCGTAAAGCGGCGCATCTGCATTCGCATGGTCAAGTTCTGTCGTTCCACAAAGCTAGTCGAAATGTGGTCAGGGTCAGGGTTTCCAGTTCGGACTTTGGATATAACCTCGATGATTGGGCTTGGGGAGTACCTCGCAGCAGCGTCATGCTGGCCGTAGTCTCCATACAGCTTGACCAGTTGCGCGAAGTCAACATCCAATCCGAAGTTGTCAGGGACCGCCGTCTTGTAAAAATTAAATCCATCGGTAGTGAGCTGGGTGCGGTGATTTTCCGCCATGCGCTTGTAAAGGTCTTCCATGAAACCAGTGGTGGTTTCCCAACTGCGTTTGCCGACGCGGAAGGATGCGACCAGCTTGGTTTGTGCGTCCATTCCAACGAACACCCACTGATCACCAATTTCCTTCGATTCCTCATGCCGTGCTTTGCGGGCTTTTTTGGCGACGTAAGTCCAGATTTCATCTACCTGCAAATACCTGGGCTGCAATCCGCGCATCATCGTGTCCATGATTCTCTCGCTGCGATGTCCGGCAAGAATGAGCAAGCGCATGATCGTGTTCCGATTCAGGCCCGTCAGCCGCTCTGTGCTGCGAATCGAGCAACCTTCCAGAAGGCATTGGATAGCCCGCGCCGCCAGATCGGGCTGAGAGATCATCGTGGCGCGTGTCAGCCTCGGGTGCGGTTCGCAGAAAGTGGAACGGCAGGAAGTGCAGCGCCACCGCTGAATCCGGCGCTTACCGAAGTATCCGAATCGCTTGCAGGTTTGGTGCTGGCATCTGAGGCAGGTCATGGCTTTTCTCCGCTTGATTTCTGCGGGAAAAAGCCACATACTCACTTTGGGTCTGGAGTGCGGCTTACCCCGCGCTTTGGATTAGCCCCGGATGCCGTTGACGCGGCAGCCGGGGTGTACTGCAAGAGGCTTTACAGCGTTAAGGATTTCCCGTTAGGGTGGAACAACGGTTACTTCCACCGTTGGCCCGTTGGCAGTGAAGCGAATCACAATCACGATCTTCATTGCTTTCCGCCTTTCTATCGCGCAGTGTTCTCAGCACTGCGCGAGTTGTATTTAAAGTCATTTCTTCTTGTCCGCTTCCAACTCAGCGAGAGCACGTCCAGCAGCGCTGTAATCTGCGAGTTTGCCGCCGCTCTTGGGCCTCAGGTTCTCCATCATGCGTTTCGCCTCGCCGGGTGTGAGCGTTTCCTTCTTAATCCAGCGATACACTTGTCCCTCAGTCCGCATTTCCGACTCGACCTCATCCGCCGTGAGTCGCTTAAGCGTGGTGTGAATCGAAGAGAGCGGGTTGGATGTGTAGTTGGAAAAATCAAAACCAGCGGCGAGAAGAGATTCCCGAACCTGAACGGGCGACATCCAATCTTTCTTCTGTCTGAGGATGTCGCGGCAGCATTCGCTAAGTGTTTTCTGGACATCAGGGCCAGCTACTTGAATACCGCGATCCAAGGCGCTCCCCATGCTCTTCATCACCTCGGCAATGGTCATCGTCGTTTTCTTCATCAGTTCCGTAGGAGCTTCCTGAGCGCTGGTGTAAAGCGCCAGACCCTGAAGGGTCTTTTGGATTCCGCTCAATTTGCGGTCAATCTCATCTGCCCGCGTCTGGAGTTTGGCGCTCTTCTCGTTAATCTCCCGGCGTTCGTCTATCAGGGCGTCAAATTCAGCGGTAAGCTTCTCCACCACTGCGCCAATATCAATGTTTTCAACCATGTGCGGAGAGTACATTATGCCTAAGACTGTTGTCAAGAGAAAAAGGTTAGACGACATGTCTAACTCTACAAGGGGCTGGGTTCAATTAGCGGAAGATGCGGAGCGGGATGCGGCTAAAGCACGGGCGCGCAGCGAACAGCTTACCCAAGCTGCGCGGATATTTCGCCAAAACGCAGAGGCGGGAATACAGTTCCCGCAATCTTCTAGCCATAAATCACGACAGCAACACAGTGTTTAAGACACTACCCTTCAGGCGGCTATACAAGTAGAGTGACCGGAGCCCTGTGCCCGGTATAGGCTGTGAGTTTGCGAACTCAAAAGCCAACTCTGCGAATCACTAAATGGGTGCGATGGATCCACACGGCCGGGCCACGCATACCTCTTGAAGCCGAGTGTACTGCCTGTGCAGACGCTCAGTTCAAGCTGAAGCACGACAAACGCTAGGGAGTACGGCTACTAGCTGAAGCCGGACGATGCAAAGTGAATTTGAGAAGCATCTGAAGCTTGTCCATCCGGACGAGCGCCCCAAAAATCCCAGAGGTGATTGAAAGACCGTTCGATGCAGTTCTGGTTCAACCGCGCAAGCGAAGTCAGCATCCGCGAGCAGCTGGTCACCCAGGTCATTCTGGGGATTCTGAGCGGCGACCTAGCTCCCGGACAGCGCCTGCCCAGCACCCGCGAGCTGGCTCGGCGGTTCAAGCTGCACCCCAACACCGCCAGCACCGGATACCGGGAACTGGAGCGCGAGGGCTGGCTGGAATCCCGTCGCGGAAGCGGAGTGTTCGTGCGCGCGGGCAAAGATAAAGCTGGGACGCGGCCGTCAGGTGGCCACGCCCTTGACCAGATCATTGCTGATTTCTTCACTTCAGCGCGGACGCTCGGCCTTCCTTTGGCGAGCGTCCAAGCGCGGCTGCGGGAAAGGCTAGACCAGCCGCCCCCCGATCATTTCCTCCTAATTGAGCCAGATGAGGAGTTGCGAAAGATCGTCGCAGCCGAAATGCAGAAGGCTTTGGATTTCCCGGTGAAAGGTGCCGGGCTTGAAGCGTGCAAATCTCCTGCCGCTCTGAAAAACGCAATTCCTGTCGTGTTACAGAGCAAGGCGAAAATCGCTGCTGAGGCGTTGCCGGCAGGAACGGAATTACTCGCGCTACAATCCCGCTCGGTGCCGGAATCGCTCGCCGGATGGCTTCCCGCGCCGCCGAACGCACTGGTCGCGGTTGCATCGCGCTGGCCAGGATTTCTGAAGCTGGGCCGGACCATGCTTCTGGCCAGCGGTTTTCATCCCGACACGCTGGTTTTTCGCGACGCGCGGAAGAAAAACTGGCAGCGCGGGCTCGAGGAGATGGCGGCAGTAGTGTCCGACTGCATGACAGCAGCCGATCTGCGCAAGACACGCCGAGTCGTGGTCTTCAGCCTGCTCTCCCAGGCTTCCATCCGCGAGCTTCAAGACTACATAAAGTTTCTTGCTTAATTGAAACGACGAAGATGAACCGAGAAAAATGGAGAAATGGCAGTGACCAGAGAAGAAGCTTCGAATCTTGCCGATCATTGAGTCGCGGCTTGGAATGCTCACGACCTGGACTTGATCATGAGCCACTATGAGGATGAGATGGAGTTGACCTCGCCAGTTGCCGCGCAACTGTTGGGAACGCCTGATGGCAGGGTGGCCGGTATGTCAGCCTTGAGAAAATACTTTCAGCGAGGGCTGGAAGCCTACCCGGAACTCCAATTTCACCTGGAGGACGTGCTGTGGGGCGTAAACAGCGTGGTGCTCTGCTACACAAATCAGAAAGGGACCCGCACGGCAGAGTTCATGGAACTGTCAACGAGCGGGAAAGTGGCGCGGGTTGTGGCGAATTACAGCGCCGGCAAGTAGAGATTCCTTCTCGCGGTGATTGCGGAGCGCGGACCGCCGCTGGGTGCTATTATTTCTGACCACCGCTATCTTCATTATCATCACCAATGCGATTCCGGCGAAAACTTCCCATCCTGTTCGGCTTCCTCATTTTTGTGGCCGCCTTGGCCGCGGTGGTTTTCTTACGCAAGCACGCTCCGCCGGAGCCTGCCCGCCTGCTCCCCACCGCCGACGGATTCGTCTATCTAGACCTCAAATGGATGCGCTACACCGACGTTGCCAAGAAGCTGCCCGCGGTGGCGCACGATCCTGACTACGAGCAATTCATTCAAGCTACGGGATTCCAGTTTGAGCGTGACCTGCAGGAAGCGGCGCTAGCCATTCATTACGCCAGCCCGCAGACCGGCGGCGAAACTCGGTTCTCAGAAGTCTTTGTAGCCAAGATCGACGGAGACCGGCTCCGCGCATATCTTAAGAAGCTCGCGTCCTCGGTGGATACTTACCGGGCGATTGACATTTACAATATCCCACTGGAAAACCGCATTTTGCGCATTGCCATATTGGGCTCCGACACGGTGGCCGCTTCGAATCTCAACGACCCCGCCGTGATTCGCGGCATCATTGACCGGTCGCGCAAGGTAGCATCGCCGTTTGGCGGGCCTGCGTTGCTACGGCAATCCTATAAGCACGTGCCGCTGACCAGCCTGGCATGGGCCATTTTCAAACTCGATTCTGCAAATCCGGGGCCGTCGGCTTTGGGGTTGCCGGTCTCCAGCGCGACAACCGCGGTGGCTTCAGTGCGATACGTGCCGGTTCTCGGGGAAGTACATTTGCGGATCGAGGCTTTTACAAGGAACGAAGAGACGGCGGAACAACTGACCTCGCAGGTGAACACTTATCTGGCGATTTTTCATTCGGCAGAGGTCTCGGTCTCGGGGCAAACTCCCGACCCTGACATCCGAAAAGCCCTAGACAGTCTGAAAGTCGAGCAGGACAAAGACCGCACGGTGCTCACTGCCACGCTGCCGGCCGCGTTGCTGCGCAAGATGGTGGCAGCGGCGCCGGGACAACTGAACCCGAAGTAAGAAAACTGGTCGTTGGCCGTGCCTCGTTGGTCGTGGGCCGAAATCGCAACATTGCGCAAGGTTTTGGCGAACGACCGACGACCAACGGCCAACGGCCGGTTCTACCGGTTACAGGTACAATTATCCCGAATGGGTAACCTTCCGCTTCCGATTGCCGCCTTTGTGGCCGGCTTGGTTTCGTTCCTCTCGCCTTGCGTGCTGCCGCTGGTGCCGGGGTACGTGTCGCTGATTTCGGGAGTCGGAATCGAGGAACTGGAGCAACCCGATGCGTCGCTGTTCCGCAAAGTCATGCTGAATTCCATTGCCTTTATCCTTGGCTTCAGCATTGTGTTTGTCATGCTGGGCGCGATTTCAACGGAGGCCGGTCAACTGGCCGCGCGCTACAAGTCCACCCTGGCTCGTATCGCCGGAGTACTGATCATTGTTTTCGGGCTGCACCTCACCGGCATCATGCGCATTAAGGCGCTTTATGCCGACAAGCGGCTGCACGGCGTTAAGGGCGGCAGCACGGCGTGGGGAGCATTTGTGATCGGGTTCGCGTTCGCCTTCGGTTGGACTCCATGCGTGGGGCCGATTCTAAGCGTGATTCTGGGCTTCGCCGCGACCCAAGACTCTATCTCGAAGGGAATCCTGCTGCTTACGATCTATTCGCTGGGCTTGGCAGTACCATTCCTGCTGACTGCGCTCGGGATTGGACGCTTTCTCAAATTTTACGGACGTTTTCGACGCCACATGCACGCTATCGAAGTTGCAAGCGGCGGTTTGCTAATTGCCCTTGGGCTATTGCTGGTTTTTGGGAAATTCACTTTGCTGGCACGTTATTTTTCGTCGTTGAACCGCTTCGTTCTGTAAAGGAGTTTTGTGAAACGCGATCCCGTCATTCTTATTGTTGTCGCCATAGTGATTTCCCTCATGCTGGTGTTCGGCATCCAGAAAGCCCGCCACAACAACTCGTCTTCCTCTCTGGGCGGCACCAGCAAGTTGCAAGGCCAGCTCGCTCCGGATTTTTCTCTCGCCTCACTTGACGGCAAGACGGTCAAGCTCTCCGATTTTCGCGGCAAGGCTGTCCTGCTGAACTTCTGGGCGACCTGGTGTGAGCCGTGCAAGATCGAGATGCCGTGGTTTGTTGACCTGCAAAAGAAATACGGTCCGCAGGGACTGCAAGTAGTAGGCGTCGCAATGGATGACGCCAGTCCCAAAGAGATTGCCGAGTTTGCGCAGAAGATGAGTGTGAATTATCCCGTCCTGGTCGGCAAGGAGTCGGTGGGCGACCAGTATGGCGGGATTCCGTATCTACCTTCGACTTTCTACATTGGCCGCGACGGCAAGGTGGTGGACCGGGTGTTCGGCCTGGTTAGTCGCTCCGAGATCGAAAACAATATCCAGAAGGCCCTTGGGCAGCAGGGCCAGGTGGCGCAGAGATGAATGCTTTGCCAATGTTCGAGATCGGCCTTAAGCGGATGAACGCCTCACGCACTCTGGTTTGCGTGGGCCTATTCGCGCTGTCGCCTATTGGATTCTCGGCAAGCGCCCAGGATTTTCCCAGCGGTAGCCGGACGCCCTCTGTCACGATGCAGCCGCCGGAGATCGTTTCCATCCATCGCGGCCACCCGGGCTCGGTGCAGTTGCAATTCCGCATCGCCTCGGGATTTCACATCAACTCGAATCAGCCCAAGCAAGAGTATCTAAAGAAGACTGAGCTAAAACTCGACGCCCCAACTGACATTGCAATCGAAAAGGTCATCTATCCCGACGGCGAGGACCGCAGTTTCCCCTTCGCGCCGGATGAGAAGCTCAGTGTGTACAGCGGCGACTTCCCCATTGAAGTCGTGGTCCGGCCGCTCAAGACTGTCGTTCCCACCAAGTACGCAATCCACGGCAAACTGTATTACCAGGCCTGCGACAACGCCGCCTGCTACCCCCCGAAACAGTTTCCCGTGAGCTTTGAAATCAAGGTGCTAAAGAGCGCCAACGAGCATAAGAAGAGGATTCCGCCCCAGAGTCCGCACACGCATGGCTAGAAGATTCCCGCGTGGGTTCGGACACTCTTGTCCGACGCTTTGGATCTAGGTCTTGTTTTTTCCAGCTGCTGGGATTTGCATTTTTCGATCTATTGGCTGACACAACGGAGCTTTACGAAAAGGCAAAATCAAGATCACAGGCGTCGGACCAGAGTGCCCGACCCACACGGGCTGTGTATCCCATAATTCCCCGCAAGTCCGCCTCCAACCCGCGTTCTCCAGATAGGATCGGAAACTGCTACCCTTCCGAGTCCGCTAATTGGGAGGGTTCCATGAAAAGACCGTTGGGGCGATTGCTGGGCGTCACTGTGTTCGGGCTACTGCTGATTTTTAATTCAAACTTGACAGTCGGTCATGCCGCGCCGGGTGCGGCGCCGGAGAAAGAGAACGACAAAGAGAATGCCGCCGACGATAACGGCACCGCGCTCACCATCTACAACCAGAATTTTTTCGTCGCGCGCGAACATGTTCCGCTGGACCTGAAGGCGGGAGTGAACCAGGCAGAATACGCGGGAATCGCGGCGCATCTGGAGCCGGATTCTGTCATTCTGCGCGACCCCAACGGGCGCACGCTGCAGATTCTGGAGCAGAACTATCGCAACGATCCGGTGTCGCCAGAGATGCTGCTTTCGTTTTACGAGGGCAAGACGATTGACTTTGCGGTAGGCAGAAACGCGGACGGCAGCGACGTCAAGATAAAAGGGAAGGTCATCCGCAGCGGATACGTCTCGCCGAATTACATTCAAGGCTTCCCGCAGCCGGCTTCCTCACAGCCCATCGTCGAAGTGGATGGCGTGCTGCGTTTCGGATTACCGGGCCAGCCGATCTTTCCGGCGCTCAGCGCAGACTCTATCCTGAAGCCGACCTTGAGCTGGCTGCTGCAGACCGACACGCCGGGCAAATTCAATGCCGAAATTTCCTACGTCAGCGGCGGGATGAACTGGCAGTCTGACTACAACGTGGTGGTCCAAGACCAGCCCGCGGGCAAGACCGATTTGCTCGACATGATTGGCTGGATCACCATGCGCAACTACAGCGGCAAGACTTTCGAGGACGCGCGCATCAAGCTAATGGCGGGGGATGTGAGCAAGATCCAAGGAGAGAATTTGACGCAACGGGCATACGGAGCCGCGATGAAAGTGGCGGATGAAGCCATGGCGCCCGTGGTCCGCGAAAAAGCTTTCGACGAATTCCATCTCTACACCTTGCAGCGTCCGACGACTTTGAGAGACGAAGAAACCAAGCAAGTCGAATTCGTGCGCGCCACCGGGATTCACGCTCAGCGGCTTTTTATCTACGACGGCGCACAAACTGTGCAGTACGGGTACTACAACATGGAGCAAATCCGTCAGGACCCGAACTACGGCACAGCTTCGAATCCGAAAGTGTGGGTAATGGAGGAATTCAAGAACGCGGAGACCAATCATCTCGGCATCCCTCTGCCCAAGGGCAAGCTGCGCTTTTATCGGCGCGATACTGATGGCCACCTGGAGTTCGTCGGCGAGAACGTGATTGACCATACTCCGAAAGACGAGACCATCCGGGTTTACACCGGCAACGCCTTCGATGTGACCGGCGAGCGCAAGCGCACCAGCTACCACGTGGATTCAAACCAGCACTGGATGGACGAGTCGTTTGAAATCCGACTGCGCAATCATAAGAAGGAGGCGGTTGAGGTCCGCGCTGTCGAACACTTGTACCGCTGGACGAACTGGAAGCTGAGCGAGCAGTCTGCACCATCCCGAAAGACGGACGCGCAGACCATGGAGTTCCCTGTGACCATCGCGCCCAACGGAGAACAGGTGGTCACCTACACAGTTCACTATTCCTGGTAACCGAACCACGTAGGGGCGGAGCCTGTCCTGGGCGAAGTCGAAGGACGCCCTCACCCGCCCCACCAGCCCTCCGTCCTTGGGCCGGCCCCTGCTCTGCGTACTTCACGATTCTCTCTCCGGCGTGATAAAACACTCGCTTCCGCATGGGAACATTTTTCAGTCGCGAGCGTTTCGGAAAACCGCAGGTGCTCGCGGGTTTGCTGCTGCTGGTCTTCGTCGCCGAGTGTGGGTGGCTGGTGGCGCACACTGCTCCCAACCTGATCAGCCCGGATGATTTTGCGCGCGTCCAGGAAGGACTCGCGCAATGCCGTGGACGCGGTGTCGCCGGAACCCAAGCCATCCCGCGAGATGCTCTGCCCGAGTGGGTACAGGGGGGCGCCTTTGATCCCGACCATTCGCCGCTGTGGTACTTGATCGGTGCAACTCCGGTAGCCATTTTCGGCGTCGCTCCTGATTCCTGGCTTTGGGTTTGGCTTACGCGGGCACCCTACATCCTTTTCGGAGTCTTGCTCGGAGCTTCGGTATGGTACGTTTCTCGCCGACTCTACGGAAACGCCGGGGGATACATCGCGCTGGCGCTCTATTGCTTTTCTCCAGCGGTGGTTCGAAGCAGCGCATTGTGGCTTGCGGGCCCGGATATCGGCGGAGCCTGGGGCACGTTCGGCGCAGTGTTCACCGCAATCGCGGTCTCTCACACACTCTATGCACCGCGGGAAGTTGTTCTGTGGAACTGGCGGCGAATTGTTTTGCTGGGAATTTCGCTGGCGCTCGCCGCAGGATCGCAGTTTTCACTGGTGCTGGTGATTCCAGTGCTGTTGGTGTTCATGCTATATCTGGCCCCGGGACGAAGATCTGCCGCGCTGGTCATTCTCTGCGCCGCTTCCGCGGTCGGGCTGGCTCTGTTGTTTACGGCGTACTTTTTTCATCTGGGAATCTTTTGGCAAAGCCTGAAACACGCACGACTGCTCAGCGGCAGCATGGCTGCCCTTGGAATGAAGGGAGCCTATCTGCAGATGCTGACAGAAGTAAGGGCCAGTGGTCCGGCGCTGGTGTTGCTGGTCCCGGCTGCTCTGGTCACTTTCATTCTCTGGCGTCGAAGCCGCTATTTCGGCAACTCTGCCCCCCTGCTGATGGCACTTCTCTTTCTGGCGCAGCGGGTGGCCTCGCCCCATGACCGGGACTCAGTCTTCGCCCTAATCGGAGTAGTTTTTCTGTTCGTTTTTGTGGCGGGCATTTGGGCAGATTTGCTGGAAACCCAGGCCCGGGAGCTGACCGCAGCGGTTTTGACCGGCCTTATCGCCGCAAACGCCCTGTGGAGCCTGATTAGACTGGCGGGAATCCGGTGACCTGGTGATCCCGTCACGACGATTTGACAAAATATCGCAACCCTTCCGGGTTTCCAGCGTTCTAAACTAATGAGGGGGTGCGTATGCGTACCCGAAGTTTCCCAAGAGTTCCGTTTTCCGCTCTCGTCGCAATCGCGACTCTGGCGGCGTCACTCTCTGCTGCAGGCCAGGGAAATGGCGTGCACTCGAACGGGTCTGGTACGACCATCCACGGAGTGCCTCCCAGTGTGACTTCATTTGGATTTGGCGGGCAACCGGGATTCCATGGCATGCCCGCCAGCGTGACTTCACTGAATTTCGGCAACCCGCCGCTTCGAATCAATCATGGGATCCATCAGGGTCCGTTTTTTGGGTTGCGGCGCCACGATCATGGTTTTGTCCGTCCCTTCTATAGCAACGTGATTGCTGTTCCCTATGCTTATCCGGTGTACGTGGATGACCCAGGTGTGGATGATTCGATGGAAGAAGAAGACTATCGCGGCGGGCCGACTATTTTTGACCGGCGCGGACCGGGGACGAGCGAATATGTGAGGACTGAGCGGCGCGAGCGGGATCGCGACCGGGACAGGGATGAAGCAGACTACCATACGGCCGCGCCTTCACAACCTGCGCCACAGGCGGAAATTGCGAATCAACCGCGCACCGTGCTGGTATTCAAAGACGGCCACCAGCGCGAGATCCTCAATTACGCCATTGTCGGATCTACGCTGTTCGATCTGAGCGACGGACTGACCCGAAAAGTCGCGCTGGCCGAGCTTGACCTTGCGGCCACGGTGAAGCAAAATGACGATCGCGGGGTGGATTTCCAACTACCCGCGGGCGCGAAGTTGTAGCTGACCGAGTTGAGCTGATGAATATCACCAAGAATCTCGCATTGCCGTTAATGGCGGTGGCGCTGTACTCAACCAGCCTTCTCGCGCAAAGTCATACTGGCGGCCCGGGGCATGGACGCGATGGCGCTGGAGGACGTCGCCCAGCAGTAGGAATCGCCTCCGGGGAAGGCATGCATCACCGGCCTTTCCGTCGGACTCCTTACTTCTACGGCGCACCGTACTTCTATTCCGATTACGATTCCTATGAACCGGAACAACCGACACCGCCGCCTGCGGCGCCGCCCGCTCCGGTCGTGCAGGTAAAAACTGAACCGCTGCCGGACCCGGTGCTGCTTGAACTGCGGGGGAACCAGTGGGTAAAGGTGACGAGTTTCGGCGAGGCGTCAGCGGAGGCGCTGGGTCAGGAATCCCCCGCCCAAATGCCGCTCCAAAAAGAAATGGCGCCAGCACTGCTGATTTATCGAGATGGCCACAGCGAAGAAGTCAGCAGCTACTCCATCATCGGCCGAGTGATGTACACCAAATCCGATTACTGGACCAGCGGCGCCTGGACCCGGACCATCCAGATTGCGGACCTTGACGTTCCCGCCACCCTCCAGCAGAACCAGCAGCGCGGAGTGAAGTTCGAACTGCCCTCGGGACCTGACGAAATCGTAATTCGACCCTAAGCGACAACAACCCACCAAACTAATTCGGCGACGACAGCACGTCGTTGTAGTAATTCAGCATGGCGCGGTGCGGCGTGTCTTTCATGCCCTTGAGCGGAATCTTTCCATCCAGTGAGCTGTTGCCAATGATGCTGGCCCGGCCCAAGCTGACCACCTGCCCGTCCGCCAGTTCCATGTACATGGGGACCAGCATGCGGAAAGAATCGCTCACGTTGGACTGCGTGACTTTAAAGGTGAGCACGATGCCGCCGTCAGCGTTTTTGTCGAAGCTGGAATCTATCGCGTAGCCGGGTAGCGCCGTCCCATACACGTACTCGTCGAAAAACCAGTCCATCTTGCCCCCGCCAATACGGGCCATCTCTGGGGTCAGGTGTTTTTCCACCATGGCCTTGAAATCTTCGGTGGTGGCGGCGCGGCCGCTGTAGGTACTGACGAAGTCGTGCATCATTTCCTTGAAGTTCTTGTCGCCGGTCTGCCGGTCCATCATCATCATTCGGATCATGTGCAGCACGTAGGCGCCTTTAGGGTAGATAAGGCGGCGGGTTACGTCGAATCCCTCCCGGCTGTTGCTGAGGCGGTATCCGGCAGTCAGCGGACCCGCGTCAATCGCACGGAAGCCCATCTTGTTCCGATCAAGCAGAATAAAGCGTTCGTCATTCCAGAACTCGATGTATTTTTTTGGATTCTTTTCGATCAACTGGATGTACAAGGATGCAGACATATCCGCAAAGCCTTCGCTCATCCACTCGTCACGATAGGAATTGAATCCCACCGTGTGTCCCCACCATTGGTGGGCCACTTCGTGCGGCGCAACCGACTTCCAGTAACCGCGGTCGTTAAACTGGATCCCAAGCTGCTGGCGTATCGTGGTGTCCCACAGATAGCACATCGGGAGCCACACAAGACCCGGCCAGGATTGGCCGTAGTTACATGCCGTCTGCTGAGTCACTGCCAGCCGCTTGAACGGCGCCGGGCCGAAGTAATCCGAAAATAAACCGACCGAAATCTGCGCTTCGGCCAGGGCTTTTTTTAGCAGTGGGGTTGTGCTCATGTTGCCTAAGGCGACTTGAGGTTGCATTTCACCTTGTATCAGACCGCCAGTGGGGATGATGCCGCCAGCGCGGGCAACGAGGGCCTTGATCTCGTCGGGTGGTTCCTCATTGGCATAAGCCTGCACCAGATACGAGGGGTTGGTCAGTTTGGCTTCTTCCATCTTGAATCGGCCAAAGTTGAAACCTGCCACGGCAAGTGGGACTTCGCCTTTCCACACCGTCACGTTCTGCCCGCCTTCATTACTGTCGCTCACCAGAGTTCCCGTGGCGGCCATTCTCATGCCCTTGGGGATGCGAAATGTCATGTCGTAAGCCGTATATTCACCCAGCGCTCCATCAACGCTATTTGGATACCAGTTCTCACGCGCAAGTGGATTTGGAAAGTAATTCCCGCTACCTTCGCTGGTTACTGCCTCTTTTCCTCCGTAAGACGTCGTGATTGTGTACTTCTCGCCAGCCACAAGAGCACTTGGCAGGACCACAGAAAAACTGGCATCGTCGTTCTTATCTTCCTGAATGAACGAAAGCGGCTTGCCGCCATCACCCGTAACACTCTGCACACGCAGCTTATGGAAGAGGTTGAATGGGACCACTCGAAGACCGTTCACCCGCGATACAAACGTCGTGGTTGCCTTACCTGTCAGTTCGGCACTCTTCTCGATCGTGGTATCCAGTTGCTGGTGCTCGATCTGAATCACGCCGTTTTGCTGCGAGCCCGAAGCGGTGTTGTTCTTGTACTCACCGGAGTAGTGGAAGGCGGCCCAGACCCCGAACTTGTTCTCGTCATAGGTCAGGAATTCCACTTCTTCCGGGTACACCGGCAGGATCAACGCAGCGGCGCCGTGCGGATCCATAAAAAGAATCTCTCTGTCGTCGTAGTTTTTGCCGTGCACAAAAGCCACGAACAAGGCGCCCGGCTCGGAACTGAGAACGTCCTGGAGAATACGCCCATCGAGATTGTACTTGAGCTGGCGGTCGTGCCGCATGGCGTTTTGGCTGTCATGCAGCAGTCCGGCGTCACACTCGCCCGTGGTTGGCTTACTCGCCTTCTGGATTTCAGCATAGGTCGAATCCGTAAAGCGCAACACTAAATGCTCAAAATGTTCGCGGAATTCACTGGAGTTGCTGAGCAACTTGAGCATGGCTTGCTCGCCCGGTATGGGTGGACTTAATACCAAGTCGCCATCACCGACGAAAACTGCTCCTGTGACCTTTCCGTTTACCGGCGCCACGAAACAAATCGTCCCGGAGGTCAGGTGGAAGGTCGCGGCGTCTCGCTTCAGTTCGAAGTTGCTGACGTTAACCGACTCGCTGCCCAGCCCGATGTTGCGCAGTTGCTGATAGACCGGCTCGGAGTTTGCGCCAACCGGGACCTGCGCTTGAGAGGCAAGCGCGAGAAAAGACACTACTACCAGGGTACCAATCAGGTCTGAAACTAAGCGCACCATAGCCTCCAACGGGGAAGGCGCTCATTCTGCATTACTTTGGGCGTAAGTTCAAGCGTCAATTGTGGTCCGGTGACCCAGGCATAAGGTTCTAATTCTTCGCCCTAAGCAGACCCACTCCCAAAGCTACTAGTCCAGTCGCCAAGACCACCGCGCCCACGTACGCAAGATAGATGAAGCCGTTCGGCGCAGTGGCGTGCGGCGAAAGCACGGAAAAGAAGAATGCTGCCGGGAGAAATATCGCTGCCGACGGGATCGAGAAACGCACATACCATTTCCACCCTTCCGAGAGCCGAGCCTCATCTATATAGCGCAGCGCGACTAACGACAGCACTAGCAGAACCCCGGCGTGGGCATGGCCAGCACGAAACAGGTTCTGGCGAAGAGGATTGTCCATATATCCCGAACCGGGGCTGATCAACTGAGTCAAAAGAAAGTAGCCTCCGTACAAGACTGTGGGAAGAATTACGAGCAGGATGCCGGCGAGGCGGCGGGATTCTTGACTGATCATGATGCCCTCCTTCCAGATTGAACTGCTGTTGCAGGATGAGATGGCGGGTATCGCTTCGGGTATCCAGAAGATTTAGGCGCGGGCCTGTTCGTGATATAATCGCGTCAGTAAATCGTGGGTTAAGTTCCTTTAGTTACAGGTAGTTACAACCCTCTCTTCGTGGCGAGCGAACTGCATGCGCAGTGAATCTGAAAACTACGAGCTAGCAGCTAGGAGCTAGAAACTTCCTAATGGCAGACGATCAGAATCCCGAACTTCCCTTGACTCCTCCACCCGGCGATGGCGGCCCGGGCGCGGCCAACATTCAGCCGGTCAACATTGAAGAGGAGATGCGGCGGTCGTATCTCGATTACTCGATGTCGGTGATCATCGGCCGCGCGCTGCCTGACGTGCGTGACGGATTGAAGCCGGTGCACCGGCGAATTCTGTACACCATGCAGCAGATGGGTCTGCAGCCGAACCGCTCCACTCGCAAGTGCGCTCGAATCGTCGGCGAGGTTATGGGCAAGTACCATCCGCACGGCAATCTCGCGGTCTACGACGCATTAGTTCGTCTGGCTCAGCCGTTCGCCATGCGCTACCCGCTGGTGGATGGCCAGGGCAATTTCGGTTCGGTGGACGGAGATCCTCCGGCAGCCGACCGTTATACCGAGGCCAAACTCACTCGCGTAGCTTCCTCGCTTTTAGAAGATCTCGACAAGGACACGGTTGACTTCCGTCCTAATTACGACGGCAACGAAGTCGAGCCGGACGTTCTGCCGACGCGCATTCCCAATTTACTGGTGAATGGGTCCGACGGAATCGCGGTAGGCATGGCGACGAAAATTCCGCCGCACAACCTTACTGAAATTGTGGACGCGACCATCACGCTGGTGAACAATCCAGCGACCACGCTACCCGAGATTCTGAAGATCGTTAAGGGACCAGACTTCCCTACTGCCGCAATCATTCATGGCAAGAGCGGGATTGCTGCGGCGTACACGAACGGGCGCGGCCGCTTCATGATGCGCGCCAAGGCCGCGATTGAGACTTTCAGCAAAGATCGCGAAGCCATCATCGTCACCGAGATCCCCTACCAGGTGAATAAGGCGAAGCTGGTGGAGCGGATCGCTGACCTGGTGAACGATAAGACCATTGAAGATATTTCCGACATTCGCGACGAGAGCGATCGCGACGGAATGCGCATCGTCATTGAACTGAAGCGCGGCGCGGAACCTCAGATAATCCTGAACCAGCTCTTCAAGCACACCTCGATGCAGGAAGGTTTCAGCATGATCTTCCTGGCCGTGGTGAACGGCCAGCCCAAGGAAATGGGCCTGATTCAGGCGATCCAGCACTTTATTGATCATCGCGTGGATGTGGTGCGTCGCCGCACCGCGTACCTGTTGCAGAAAGCGAAAGACCGCGAGCACATTCTTGAAGGCTATCTCACCGCGCTCGATCATCTGGACAACGTAATCGCGATCATTCGCGGCAGCGCTAACCGGGCTGATGCCCGCGAAAACCTGGTCGCATATTTTGGCGGTAAGAAAATTGAGATCAACACTACCGGGCGCGCTCCCAAGCTTGATCCGGAGAAGCCGTTTACTACTCTTCAGGCCGATGCCATCCTCGAACTGCAACTACACCGCTTGACCCGGCTTTCGATTGACGAAATCTCGAACGAACTGAAGCAGGTGCGGGAGAACATAACCGAGTTTGAATCCATTCTCGGCTCGGAAAAGAAGTTGCGTAAGGTAATCGTCACCGAGCTCGAGGAAATCAAGAAGCTTTATGGCGACGAGCGCCGCACGGTCATCGAAGACGAAGCTGCCGAGATCAAACTGGAAGACCTGATCGCCGACGAGCAAACCGCAGTCACGGTCAGCCACAGTGGATACATGAAGCGCACCCCCATCTCCACTTACCGCCAGCAGCGGCGCGGTGGCCAGGGCCGCACCGGCATGAAGACGCGCGACGAGGATTTTGTTGAGCATCTGTTCATCGCCTCGACCCACGCTTACATCCTCATCTTCACTAACAGCGGTCGCGTGTTCTGGCTGAAGGTGTATGAAATCCCCGACGTGGGCGCGGCCGGAAAAGGTAAGCACGTCGGCAACCTAGTCTCGCTGCAATCGGGCGAGACGGTACGTACCATGCTGGCGGTCCGTAATCTAGAAGAGGAAGGCAGGTTTATCTTCTTTGCTACCCGCAATGGGACCGTCAAGAAAACCGAGCTCAAAGACTTTTCCAATGTAATGTCGCGCGGGATCATCGCCATTGGTATTGATCAGGGTGACGAACTGGTGGGCGTGACTCTCACCGACGGCAGCCAGATCATTTTCCTGGCATCACACGATGGTCAGGCAATCCGCTTCGACGAGTCCGACGTCCGCCCGATGGGCCGTCCTGCCTACGGCGTTCGCGGCATGAATCTGGACAAAGACGATTACATTGTGGGCATGGCAACAACGCCGAAAGATCCGAAGAAGGCCGAAGCAGAAGCCGAGAAGGCCAAGGCAGAAGCTGGCGTGCCCGAGGCGACCGCTACCGACGCAACCATCCCAATCAAAGGCTCGTTGATTCTTTCCGTCACTGAAAACGGTTACGGCAAGCGCACTCCCGCGGACGAATACCGTCTGCAGGGACGCGGCGGCTCAGGCGTGATCAACGTCAAAACCACAGCCCGCAATGGCAAAGTCACCGGCATCTCGCAAGTATCGGAGAAATCCGAAGTCATGCTGATCAGCCAGTACGGCAAAATCATCCGCATCGAATCAAAAACCATCCGCGAATCGGGCCGATCGGCACAGGGCGTCCGCCTGCTGAATATGGAGCCGGGGGACAGGGTGGCGGCGGCGGTGGTGATTCCGCCGGACGAAGAACCGAACGCGAACGGTACGCTGATTCAGTAGCGACGGAAATAGTTCATAGTCAGAAAGCTAGTCCACGAAGTTCAGGGAGGAGGAACAGGATAGGCCAAGTTCCCTGTAGAAATTCTTCCAACCGCGCACCTGCCTTTGGCATCTCCATATCTGCACAAATCACCTAAATAGGAGGTGTCAGATGAGATTACGTAAAGAGAAAGTTTTGTGGAATGTGCTGCTGGGAACTAGCGTGTACCTGCTGGATTCACTCAGGGGCCGGTTAAACGAAGGCATTGATGAACTGAGCGACCGTGCACGTGACACTTACAGCGAAGCGTCGCGGCGGGCGGGCCGGGCTGCGGAAGTGATCCGCGGTGAAGATCATCGCGGCATGAACCCTGCGGCTGCTCTGCTGGTCGGCGTGGGTGTGGGAGTCGGCGTGGCTATGCTGCTCGCCCCGGCCAGCGGCAAAGAAACCCGCAACGCGATCTCGAACCGGGCCCATGAGTTCGGCGGCCGTGTGCGCGATAAGTTCTCGGGCGAGAAGCGCGAGCCGGGAACCGGAACCTACGGCAGCTAACCGATGAACTGGAACGACCCGTTTGGGTCGGACACTCTTGTCCGGCGGTTGTGCCTTAATTTTCTTGTCCGCAGAAAGAAGGTTCAAAGGCGCCAGAGAAGAGTGCCGACCCACACGGGTATCTTGCCAGCTCTGATACATTTCTAAGTGATTGAGCCTGCCTTACTTCAGTCTCTGGAACGCCATTTTATTGTTTTTCGCTGCCGTGCTCGGGGGCGCGCTCAATGCCGTCGCCGGGGGCGGGAGTTTCGTCGCTTTCCCAACGTTGCTGTTTACCGGAGTACCTGCTATTCCGGCGAACGCCACTAACACCATCGCGATGTGGACAGGGCTAACTTTCAGCGGAGGGGCCTTCCGGCATCATCTGAAAGTCGGGTGGGCGGCGCTCATATCTCTAGTTAGCGTCTCCGTCGCGGGCGGAGTCGCGGGAGCCTTGCTCCTGCTCCGCACACCGGCGCACACTTTCCTGAAGATCCTGCCCTGGCTGATGTTGGTGGCCACTCTGCTGTTTATCTTCGGGCCCAAGTTCACGCGGGATCCTGTCCGGATCGCTCATAGCCAAAGCACTCAGGCCCTCATCGCAGCCTCATGCTTCCAATTTTTGGTCGCGGTTTATGGAGGCTACTTCGGCGGGGGCATGGGATTCGTGATCCTGGCCATGCTTACCGCCTTCGGGATGGCCGACATTCACGAGATGAATGCGCTCAAGATAGTCTTGAGCGGCGCCACCAACGGCGTGGCAGTAGTCGTCTTCATCGCGAAGCATGCCGTGTACTGGCCGCAGGCGCTGGTCATGATTTGCGGGGCGGCGCTTGGAGGCTATTTTGGCGCCCACTATTCCCTTCGCCTGCCGCGAGCTTGGGTGCGATGGTTTGTGATTGCCGTGGGCGCGGGCATGACGGCGTATTTTTTCGTGCGAGGGCACTGATTTCGGGCATCACGGCAGTCCTCGATTTCGGGGTCACCTGGGTAACCTTCTCGGGCTCTCCCGAATTCTCCACTCATCTCGTAACCAAGTTTGTTTGCAGCAGGTTCCCAGCAAATCCAACCCGCTGCGGCTAAGCCAGCAAGCCGCTCCATTTCCGGAACTGTCCCATTTTTGCGGTGCGTCGTTACTTGAGTACCGTTTGCACTGCTAAAGATTCCACGAATAATCCCCTCAGATCACGAATTCCGGTGCGATGACTGGGCCTTCGCGGACAGCAAGAATTGAGCAACGGAAACACAAATCTTGGGGGAAAAATGAACACAGGGAAATTCTTGCGGATCTCGATGGTTGTACTGGCGATGACATTCGCAGTATCCATTGCATCGGCACAGCTCAACTCGGGCGCGCAGACGATTGCTCTGAACGCCAACCTTACGGAATCACTCACCCTTAACCTTTCGGCGAACGCGGTGAACTTCACGCTTGCCGCCGGCAGCGCAGCCAACCCGGGAAGCACCAACATCACCGCCACCACGGCGTGGGTATTGAAGCCGGGCCGTACTGCAGTCGGCGTGTACGCGTATTTTGCCAACGCGGCGGCGGCACTGACCGACGGCGCGGGCGACAACATTCCGTCTTCGGCTTTCTTCATCTCGGACAATGGCGGCGCGTCCACGGCGCTGACCAACACGGTTGCCTTCGGCGGTGCCAATGGCGGCTACCAGATGGCGAATGTTGCTATCACCGGCGTCAACAAGAACGGAAACCGTACCGACGTGATGGCCTTCAACATCAACCTGACCGGGGGTACGCTGCCGCAGCTTCCAGCAGCCACCTACACCGGAACGCTGAGCATTCAGGCGCAGGCGACTCCGTAAATTTCCTCGCGTAGAGGCAGGTGCCCTCATCTGCCTGCCGGTGTGCGGTCCAGTCCGGAACGAGGGAGTCTGGGCACGGCTACGCGATGAAGAAGTAGAACAGCGGGCGAGGGCAGGGAGCAGGGCTCCTTGCCCTTGGGCTGTCGCAGGTACGCAACTCACCATGAGATTGCACGCAAAACTCGGATCGGCAGCAATGGTTGCGCTGGTTGCAGTGATGTTTGCTGCGCCGGCCAGCGCGCAGGTGTTGAACTCCGGCGCCAGCACGATTACGTTGCAGGCGGTGCTGAGCCAGTCGGTCACGCTGACGCTTTCCGGAAACGCGGTCAACTTCAATCTGACCGCGGGCAGCGCCGCCAATCCAGGCAGCACTTCGATTAGGGCGACCACAAACTGGACGCTAAAACCGAGCGTGGGTAGCCTGAAGGTGTACGCGTTTTTCAGCAATTCAGCTTCGGCCCTGACTGACGGCGCGGGAAACAATATTCCGTCGGCCGATTTTCAAATTTCCGACAATGGCGGCGCGTTCACTGCGCTGACCAACACCGTACCGTTCGGCGGGGCTAACGCGGGCTTACAGCTATCTTCAACCCCGATCCTCGGCAACAACAAAACCGGCACTCGCAACGACGTGATGAATTTCAACATTAATCTTGTGCCGCTGCCCAATTTACCGGCAGCCAGTTATACGGGGACATTGACCATACAGGCCCAGGCAATCTGATTTGCAGGTAGGGAACATGAATCGCAACTCTCTCAGGATGGCGTGCCGGCTCCTGGCCAGCGCGCTTTGTATATTTCCCACTAGCGCCGCCAGTTCGGCGCAAACCGTGCGTCCGCTGATCAACGAACTCAGCAATCCGGCGAAAGGCCGGGTGGAGTACGTGAACGACAGCCTGACGCCACTGAACGTGGTCCTCGAAGCCAGGAGTTTTTCCGTCTCTGAAACTGGTGAGATCACCTACCGGACGCTCGACCCGAGCGTTCACCTGAAGCTTTCGACCACGAGCTTTCGCATCCAGCCGCAACAGACTTATTACGTTTTTTATGAGGCCAGTTCGCCGCAGATCCCGTCGTGGTTCGTGATCTACGCGGCGTTCTCGGGATTTCCCTTCCGCACCGCGCAGGGCATGAACGTGCGGCTTGAGCTTCCGCACACCGTCTATCTGCTGCCCAAGCAGTCGGTGGAGAAGCCGGAAGTCCGCATAAACCGCGCGGAGTTGAATCTGGCAGAGAACAAGATTCTGCTGGAAGTGGAGAACACCGGCAGCAGCTTCGGCCGCGTGCTGGAAACGCAACTGGTGTACTCGAAGAAAAAACAGGAAGCGCCGGGCTTTCCGATTTTTCCGCACAGCAAGCGCATCCTCGAAGTTCCGCTGGAAGAGAAAGCAGAAGGCGAGAACGTGCCGTTAACGGTCACGCTGCAATTCCAGAATTTCAAAGTCGAGGAAAAACTGCAGCGGCACAACGTCTTGGTGCCCTCTGCGGTTCTCAATGCGTCCGCCACACAGAGCAAGGAGTCACATCGAGGGAACAGTCCGTAGTTCTCTTTACCCGTAACCATGCGCCTCCTCCGAGCCAAATGCGCACTGATTCTGCTGGCGATGCTGCTGGCCGGGAGCGCCGGCGCCCAGGTTTTCCGGGTACAGTGTGGGACCTCTACGCTGCTCAACGCCGAAGGCGGCTCGGTCGAGTTCAAGGCCCCGAACTACGATGGCAGCGTTGGTCTCGGTTTCTTTAACGGGCACCTCCAATACGGGGCCGAGACCCGATACTTATTCCACGGTTACACGGTGCTCGCGGGAGACGACTCGGTCCCGTTTACTCTTCCTACCGATGTTTTCGACGGCAGCCATTACTTCTCCGCGCGCGGCATCGGCGCCACACGAAAAGATGACGACAGCACCTTCTACGCTTTTGCCGGTACGACTTCCACCTGGTTGGGCACTGGATTTTTCAATGCCGCGAAAAGCAATGATCCGGTGGGAATTTTCTTCTACCAGCGAAGGCTGAGTAAGCGGCTGACATTTTTTTCGCGCGATATTCTTTCCAACCGCCAGACTCTGCTTCAGGGAGTGGAATACCGGCCGAACCAATGGCTGAAGGCGTCACTCACCGACGGAATTGGATCCAACCAGAAATATTTTGCTTCCAGCCTGGACGCGGAGACCCAGAAGCTCGCCTTCAAAGCCAGTTACGTTGTCACCGGGGATGGGTTCCGCCGGGTGACCGTTATCAGCCCCATGAGTTCGGAAGTGAACAAAGGCAATGTGCAGATGCTGTACCGGCCGAACGAATTTGTCACCATCACCACGGGACACGAAAACATTCTGGAGCCGCTGACGCCGGGCGGACCTATGCAGGCGGCGTCGGTCAACCAACTCTCCGGCGATTTTCATATCGAGAAGGTCTATTTCGGCACGGGATTGTTTACCTCGAACGCCTCGGGCCGCAGCACCCAGGGAACCAATCTATACGTTGGCCGCAGAATCGGCCAGCGCCTGGAAGTGAACACGAATTATTTCCGGAGCAAGCCCCAGAGCAACAATGCGGCGCCCAGTCAGACGACAACCGTCCTCTCCGGAACCGTGCGAGAGAGCTTTTCCTCGCGCTTCAGTCTGCTGCAATTGATTTCGCGAACCAACGGACAAACGACGTTTGCGTTCGGCGGCGACTTCACCAGCAACCGCTTGCTGCTGCGCGCTGACTATCAGAATGTTTATTTGCCGTTTCGCCCCGATCGTCCCTTTCAACAGGCGCTGGCTTTGAACGTGGCGCTTAGAGTGGCTGGGCCGTTGCAGATCACTGCTGCCTCGAACATAGCTCCGGACGGCCATTTGCGCTACTCCTTCGGCGTCAGCACTTATTTGTATCGCTTCCGAGGTATGGCCATGAACGCCAATTCAGATTCGTTTTCGATTGCTAAGTACGTGGTGCAAGGAGTGGTAAAGGATGATCAGGGGATTCCAGTGGAAGGCGCCGCGCTGCACATCGGCAAAGAAGTAGTCTATACCGACAGCTGCGGACGGTTTATGGCGCGCTTCTCCAAGCGCGGTCCGTTCCCGCTAAGCGTTGCCCCGGATGAATTCATTAATAACGGCGTGTATGAAGTCGTCTCCGCACCGTCACAAGTCAGCGCCGCAGCTGAAGACGATGCTACCAACGTCCAAGTAGTAGTGCGGCGGGTGCCGCCGCCGCAAGCCAAACTCTACAAAAAATAAACCGCTATTATTGAATTAGACTTCAAAGTAGCGGGCACCTCATGCTACGAACTCGGGTAATTCTCTCTCCGTATGATTCCGGCCATTGCCGGAGGCGCATGGGCTGCGGCCCGGGGCGGATTTTCGAGTCGGGACTGAAACCCTTGTTCAGCCGGCTCGCCGTTGAGTTTGACAGTGAAGAAGTCGCGCCAGACCACCCGTTTCCCGCGGAGATCAACTCTGCGTTTCAGCTCGCCAGCAAAATCTCCGAGTGCGTCCGCTCCTGCCGCGAAGCAGGGATATTTCCCATTGTGCTGTCGGGAAATTGCAATGCAGCGGTGGGAACTGTGAGCGGTTGTGGCGCGGAGACTACCGGCATCGTCTGGTTCGACGGTCACGGCGAGGCGACCACGCCGGAAACGACCCGGTCCGGTTTCCTCGACGGTATGCCTATCAGCATTCTTCTTGGTCGGGCCTGGCACACCCTGGCGCAGAATGTGCCCGGATTCTCTCCAGTTTCCGGAAATCGAGTCGTACTCTTTGGAGCGCGCGATCTGGAAGCCGCCGAGATTACATTGCTTAAAGAATCCGGAGTGCAACAGATGGCTACTGTCGAGCAGTTAAGAAAAAGTCTGCCCACTCTGGCAAAGACCCTTGAGCGCATCTATGTTCATGTTGACCTGGACGTACTCGATCCGAGCGTTGCGAGGTCGAATCAATGGACACCGCCGGATGGAATCAGCCTGGAAGTCCTCGTCCGCTCAATCAAGGACGTTAAAAGTCATGTCGAGATCGCAGCCTTGGGGATCGCTTCATACGATCCGGAAGTGGATCGGGATGGAAAAGCCTTGGCAGCAGCGGTGGCCGTGATTGAGGCCGTTCTGGGATAGCGAACAACGCCTCCGGTTTGACCATCTTCTCCCCATCACGTTAAAATGGTTGAGTTTGCCTGTACGTGCGGCCCTGTTCTGGGGCTGTCCGCCAATTGTCGGCCGGGGCCGACGCCGGAAAACAGCAAGCACAAGATTAGAAGATGCCCTAAGATTGGCGGCGAGAGCGCTCGCCTTATACATAGCCACACAAATGTGCGGCCGAAGGTCACGACGGAGGCAGGAGAATGTACGCGGTCATCCGCGCTGGTGGAAAGCAGTACCGAGTGGCGCCCGGAGACGTGCTTCGCCTGGAGACTCAGGCGGGGAACAAAGATGGCAAGGTCGAGTTCGGAGATGTGCTGGCGGTGTCGGCCAGCGCGGGAGAGATTGTGCGCCCGGAGTCGGGCGCGCTGGTCACCGGTCAGATACTAGGGGACGACCGCGCCAAGAAAATCCTGGTCTTCCACTACAAGAAGAAAAAGCAATACAAGAAGATCGCCGGACATCGCCAGCCGTTCTCTTCGGTCCGGATCACGGAGATCGCCTTCAACGGACAGAAGTTCGCTGCTCCTGAGTTGCCGAAGAAAGAAGCCAAGCCCAAGAAGCAAGCGGTGGAAGCGCCCAAGGCGGAAGCCAAGGCCGCAAAGCCGGCAGCCAAGAAGGCAGCGGCCAAAAAGAGCACGGCAAAAAAGGCCGTGCCGAAGAAGAAATAAGGCAGGCTCCTCGGCTATGCAGATCGGTTCGTAAACCACCGACCAGCTACGCTCGGAATGACAGAGTTCTTGAGATTTTGAACTACAGGAATCGGTTTTTAGATTTTGCTGAAGCTGACGGCTGAGAGCTGGCGGCACCAGCTAGGAGAATTTTTCCATGGCCCATAAAAAAGGTTTAGGCAGTTCACGAAACGGACGCGACTCGAATGCGCAGCGTCTTGGATTCAAAGCATTCGGCGGACAGATCGTCCCTGGCGGCACGATCATTGTGCGCCAGCGCGGCACGAGAGTGAAGCCGGGCCTGAACGTGGGCCGCGGCAAGGATGACACGCTGTTCGCCAAGATCAGCGGCCGCATCGTCTTCAAAAATCGTGGTTCGATGGGCAAGTTTGTTTTGATCGAGCCACTCGAAGCGAAGTAGTTGCCAATCCTTAGGCTTTAGTTTGTCTCTCGGCCATCAAAACGCATTCGAGGACGCCCGCCCCTTAAATTCCTTCCGCTCACCCCTTATGGACAGTATCGTCCAACCCCGAGTATGCTGCCCAGTCAAGTAATATCCACATTGAACAACCTTCGACGAGGATTGCTCGCTGGCGCACTAGGTTCGCTGCTGATAATCCTGTTGCTGGAGCTGACGCTTTCCATCCGCCGCGAAACCCAGACTTGGGACGAGGCTTGCCACATTTTCGCAGGCTACAGTTATTGGACGCGCGGCGACTTCGACATGAACCCCGAACATCCGCCATTGGTCAAATTGCTGACGGCCGCTCCGCTCCTTACGTTGTCACTTCACGTCCCACCGCACCCAAAGATTTTCTCCAAAGAAGAAGACTTCACCAGCGCCTCGCAATTCGTTTATTCCAACGATGCTGAGAAAATTCTGTTCCGCGCGCGGATGACGGCAGCGATAATGACCCTGCTGCTGGCGGTCCTGCTGTTTGCCGCAGCCAGGGAAATGTTTGGCGCAGTTGCAGCGCTGATCGCCTTCACCACTTTTCGTGTTCGAGCCGAACGTCCTCGCCCATGGAGCTTTGGTGACCACCGACATGGGCCTGAGCTGCTTGCTGTTCGCGACGGTGTATGCCTTTTATCGCTACCTCAAGCACCCATCAGCGGCGAAGCTCGCAATCACAGGAGCGGCAGCGGGGCTGGCGCTTGCCGCCAAGCATTCTGGAATCTTGGTGTTTCCGATTCTGGTGGTGCTTGCTCTTGTAGAGGTGGCCCGCAAGAGTGAAGCTGAGACGACGTCGGTTCAGCCAAGAAGAGAGTCGCGGGCACGACAAGCGTTAGGGCTTGCGGGTGCGATTGCAGCCGTCAGCGCGATTGCCGCCGCTCGGTTGTGGGCGTCTTACGGATTTCATCTTCATCCTCGGCCTAGCATTGATACTCAAGCGCGAGTCATTGACTACGCATCTCGCCTACATCACCCGGTACAGGTGAAGCTGATCACAACTTTCGTACGTTGGCATCTGCTACCCGAGCCATATCTGTATGGACTGGCGGATGTGGGATTTACCGCCGACTTCAGTCATACGTATTTGTTCGGGAAAGTCTATCCCCATGGCCAGTGGTTCTATTTTCCTGCGGCGTTTGTGATCAAGTCCACGCTGGCTCTGCTGATCTTGATGCTGCTTATGCCCGTGGCGATCGTGGGCGGGCGCATGGATCGCGGGCGAGAACTGCTGTTTCTGGTGATTCCCGCCACGATTTACTTCGCGGTGGTCCTGACTTCCGGGATGAACATCGGGGTTCGACACATTCTGCCCGTGTATCCCTTTCTGATGGCCCTGGCCGGATGGGCTGCGGCGAAACTCATCGAGCGCCGGCGGCAATTGGCTTTTGTGGTGACCCTGATTCTGATTTCCGACGTTATTTCTTCGATCCGCGCGTTCCCGGTGTACCTCGCATATTCGAACGAGTTGTGGGGAGGGCCTTCACAAACCTACAAGTACCTGAGCGACTCCAACGTTGACTGGGGACAGCAACTCAAAGCCACGAAAAAATACTTGGACAGCCGACAGGTGAAGCAGTGCTGGTTTGCCTACTTCGCCGAAGTGGTTGCCGACCCGGCCTACTATGGCATTCCGTGCAAGCCACTCACCACCATCGCTTCGGTCTGGCTGCAACCTTCGATCGACGTCCCCGCGAGCCTTGACGGCCCGTGCTCATCAGCACGGGAGTGCTTTCGGGATATGAGTTTGGACCCGGCGCGCTGAATCCTTACAATCAATTTCAGAGGCTTCGTCCCACGGCGATGATCGAGGAGGGCGTCTTCGTTTTCGACGGACACTTCGAAATTCCGCTGGCCGCCGCTCTGAATCACGTCACCCAGGCGCAGTTGTTGGCCCAAAGCAATCATCTTGACCAGGCGCTCGCGGAAATAGAAATAGCGGTTAAACTCGCGCCCAATTCGCTGCAGACCCAGGCCCAACTGGGTTTCATCCTGATGCAATTGAAACGCCCGGATGAAGCTCACGCCGCGCTCCAGCGGGCTTTAGTCTTAGCGCAAACGGTGCATCCGGAATTCCAGGAAGACTGGGTGCCCGGGCTGAAGAGCGCTCTCGGAGAGAAGTAACCGGCGCGAACAGACCTCGGCCCCACCTCATCACGAGCTTGCGGCTCAGGCCATACTCCCACCCATTGCGGTTTCCCATTGTAAGATCATTATTGCGGTTATGTTCATCGATGAAGCCACAATTCGGGTCAAGGCCGGAGACGGGGGAAACGGCTGTCTCGCTTTTCGCCGGGAGAAGTTCGTCCCTCGCGGAGGGCCTTCGGGCGGTGATGGCGGCAAAGGCGGCGACGTCATCATGGAATCCAGCGAGCGTCACAACACGCTGGTACATTTTCGCTTCAACCCCGAATACAAAGCCCAGCGCGGGCGCCACGGCGAGGGATCGAACAAGACTGGGCGCGAAGGCGAAGACATTCTGCTCAAAGTTCCGGTCGGAACGATTGTTTACGACGCCGACTCCGGCGATGTGGTTCATGATTTCTCAAGCCCCGACGATCGAATCGTGATTGCCAGCGGCGGCCGCGGCGGTCGTGGCAATGCGCGCTTTGCCACCTCCGTCCACCAGGCGCCGCGCGAGCATGAAGATGGGCGTCCGGGAGAAGAGCGTGCACTCCGGCTGGAGTTGAAACTGCTGGCTGACGTTGGAATCGTCGGTTATCCGAATGTGGGCAAGTCAACGTTGATTTCGCGCATTTCCGCGGCGCGTCCGAAGATTGCGGACTATCCTTTCACTACACTTGAGCCGAACCTGGGCGTGGTCGTCGTAGGCGATGCGCTGCAGGGCAGAAGTTTCGTGGTCGCAGATATTCCCGGCCTGATCGAAGGCGCGCATCAGGGCGCGGGATTGGGCACGCAGTTCCTGCGCCACATAGAGCGCACGCGACTGCTGGTGCATCTGGTGGATGTGTCGGATTCGAGCGGGCGCCCTGATCCGGTGAAAGATTTTGAAATCATCATGGATGAACTCAAGAACTTTGGAGCTGGTCTCGAGACCAAGCCGATGATTCTGGTTGCCTCCAAGTGTGACGTAGCCAACAAGAGCAAGTTGGCGAAGCTGAAGAAATATGCGAAGACCCATGACCTGGAGTTGTTCGTGATTTCTGCTGTCACCGGCGAAGGCCTTGAAAAACTGGAGTACGCGATGGCGGATAGGGTCGAGCAAGTGCGGCGCGAGGCTCCAGCGGAAGCAAGTGCGCTGTCATCCTGAGCGGAGCAGCTGCTTCGCGAATGCGAAGCAGCTACGGAGTCGAAGACCAGGTATCGGCTTGTCCTGAGATGGACGTAGCAGGGAATCTCTACCAGCGCTCCTTGCGGACAGAATTCCCTGTGACGCCGCTGTAGGGTGCGAGACACAAGGGGTGGTTCGACTACGTTTAACGCCCGCTCCGCCAGCATCAACTCCGGTCAGGATGACAGAGTTTATTTGTCCATATGAATATCGGACTCTTCGGCGGCACTTTCGATCCTATCCATAAAGGACATCTCGCGCTTGCGCTGGCAGCGCGGGAACGATGCGACTTAGGCCGTGTTTATTTTGTGCCGACGAATGTGCCTCCGC
>Ga0185299_10002229_pt1 | contig 31154 bp, 33 predicted proteins | sample PaiPotPPA55metaG_FD_128002 | JGI IMG/M metagenome (GOLD analysis project Ga0185299, IMG submission 128002) | Iron sulfur acid spring bacterial and archeal communities from Banff, Canada, to study Microbial Dark Matter (Phase II) - Paint Pots PPA... ...
GCTCCATGGCACTGAACTGCCTGCGAGCGACATCTGATCGAAGCGTAACTATCGAACTGCGGCGCAACGCCTTGAATTTTGAACACTTACGACGTTGCGCCTGCGGAAGGAGCAATTAACAGCCGTGGTAAAGGGGGCCGTCAACGTAGACGTTTTTATTTCGTTCGGAGTGGAAACAATACTGTCATCTCGAGGAGCAAAGCCCACTCGTTGCGGAGATTCTGTGTTGACAGAATTAATGCGCTGCACGGATGCCTAGGCCTGCAAGCAAGGCTCTTCTCGTCGTGCGCCAGTTGCGCCCGGCTCTAGGTTTCGCGGCGGCGTCGCCAGGAGGCATTGGCGCGTCGGGATGGCCGGAAGCCTCGTTGTTCATGCACACTTCCTTCGAATGTAGTCGGAGATTTCCTCGGGACGCGAGAAGACCACAGCGGCGCGGTCGCCACGCATGCCGGTGCCGACGATCACAGGCTTGCCGACAGGCGGGCCGTCAGCGCTGCCATCCGTTTTGATCCGAAGGTTGAACTCCCAGAAGGTGTGGGTCTTCCCGTCGGCCGTGGTGAGGCGGTAGGTGTCGCCGCAGTAGCCGATCGCGGTGACCTGCGAATCCACGCCTGCCTGCTTTAAGTTCGGTAGGCCCCGATCAGGTGCCGACACGCGGCCGGTGGAAACCGCCTCAAGGTAAGCGAGCAGATCGGCTCGAGTGCGCGCATCGGCAATGCCGGGAAAGTCCATCGCGTTGCCCGGAACCAGAGCCGCGGGGTTCTTGAGCCACGCATCCAGGTGACGTTCGTCCCAGACCAGGCCCGATCGCGTCAGCGCATCCGAGTAGCGCGAGAAACCGGCGGCTGTACCGGCTTTGCGACCCCAAACGTCGGCCAAGCTCGGCCCTGTCATATTGCGCCCCCGCGCAAACGAATGACACTCCATGCAGGCGCGGGCAGCTTGCGCGCCGCGCACGAGGTCACCTTCGGCGTGAGCTGGCGCACTGAAGGCTAGCGTGGCCAGGGCGGCCAGGGCGGCCAGGGCGGCCAGGATCGCGCGTCTACGAAATTGCCAAATCATTGGATAGCTCCAGTTTGCCCGCCAGGTCAATCGTTGACCGTGATGCACGCCGTGCGGTTGAAGCCGCATGAGTTCACGCATCCAATCGAAAGCGATCTATAGTGCCAACAGGGGACGCGCTGACGAACGGTCAATGCATGCGTTGCGCGTTAGGCTCGGTCAGGTGAAGAACACGAACGGCAGCATAATCGTCAGGTAGATCGCAAGACCCGTGGTCGGCAGGCCGGCGGCAATCGCGATTGCGGCGACCGCGCTGCCGACAAGCACGAGCGCAAGCAGCCAGCGTCGGTGAGCTTGATGAGCGCTGATGTCGGCGCTTAGGCTTGCATCGACGCGATGTTCCTTGTGCCGCGCCGCGCATTTGTGGATGTGCACGCCAAGCATGGCTATTTCTCCCCAAAAACATATTCGTTGCCCCACGATCGCGTGTCCTAGGTGCTTCCACGACCTTTGCGGTCCATGTGTTCACTTGGCACGTCAACTCGCGGAGGGGGCAAAACCTTCGGAACCAGATGATCTGTGTCTTAGTTTAGTCGTAACTACTAGGAAGCACTATCCCCGATGACTCACCGTCTCGAAACTGACAGCCGAGGTCGGCAAGGCGCTTGCGAAGTCGACGGATGGTTTTGTCGGTATCGTGCGGATTGAAGTAATCGCATCAGAGATCAGCATATTGGATGCGGACGTTCGACTGCGATCTCCATTGCAACGGCCACGGAATATTCCTTAGCGCGCCGCCACATTGCGGCCGTGACGAAGCAAGCGCAGTGCATTAGCGGTCACAAGAACCGTTGCGCCGGTGTCAGCAAGAATCGCCATCCACAAGGATGTGATGCCAAATAGGGTCGTGGCGAGAAAGATGGCTTTAAGTCCGAGCGCCAGCCCGATGTTCTGCCAGATATTGCCGACGGTCGCTTTCGATAGGCCAATGAGATCGGCCACGCCCATGACATGATTGCGAAGCAACGCCGCTTCTGCGGTCTCTAGAGCGACATCGGTGCCTCCGCCCATCGCCACACCTACCGAGGCGGCCGCGAGTGCCGGCGCATCGTTGATACCGTCACCGATCATGGCGATGGGTCCTGCTTCCCTCAGCGAAGCAATTTCCGCCAGTTTCGCATCCGGCAGGAGTGCCGCTTTTGCTCGAAGTCCAAGTCTCGCGCCGATCGCATCCGCTGTTCGCTGATTGTCTCCGGTCAACATCACGGTAGCGATGCCCATGGCGCTCAATCTCGCGATTGCGGCGGCAGCGTCATCGCGCGGTTCATCCCGCAACGCAATGAGGGCCTCGACGCGCTGGCCCGACAACAACACAACGACGGTCTTACCCTGTTCCTCAAGCTCGGCAATTGTTCGCGCCACACCGTCGTCAAACGGTGCGTGCTCGGCTGCATATCGCGGTGACCCGACGGAGGTAAAACCATCTTTTAGTCGCACGGTCACAGCCTTACCCGGCGTCGCCATTGCTCCGCCAAAACTTGACGGAAGCTCAAGTGAGCGCGCGGTTGCCGCTTCAACGATGGCGATCCCGAGCGGGTGGCTCGTTTTACGTTCAACCGCGGCCGCTTTCGCCAGAACACTATTTTCGTCGCCCACGATCGGCACAATATCCGTCACCTGTGGGCGGCCTCGGGTCAGCGTTCCTGTCTTGTCGAAGGCAACCGTTTTTACTTTACCGAGCGTTTCAAGCGCTGCACCACCCTTAATCAGCAAGCCGAGCCTGGCTCCGGCCGCAAGGCCAGATGCGATCGCGGCCGGCGTGGAGATCACCAGAGCGCAGGGGCAGGCGATCAATAGCGTGGCGAGACCTCGATACACCCACGTCACCCAGTTCCCATCGAAGGCGAGCGGCGGTACCACGACGACCAGAAGTGCGACTACCATCGCTGCCGGCGTGTACCTCGCGCTAAAATGATCGATCATTCGGGCCGTCGGCGCTTTCGATCCCTGCGCCTCTTCGACCATGTGAATAATTCGGGCAATTGTATTGTCAGCAGCAACGCGCGTGATCTCGATTCGCAGCTCTCCGTTTGCGTTGATGCTGCCAGCAAAGACATTTGCGCCAGCTCCCTTTGGCACCGGTACCGACTCACCCGTTATGGGCGCTTCATCGACTTCTGAAACACCGTCAATTACTCTGCCGTCAGACGGAACCCGGTCACCGGGTCGGACCACCGCCACGTCGCCAACGGCAAGTTCTTCGACTGAGACCTTTTCGAGTGCGCCCTCCCGTTCGCGGATGGCATCACGCGGAGCCACGTTGAGTAATGCTTCGATCGCGGATCGTGCGCGTCCCGCTGCAACTGTTTCGAGCAACTCTCCGATCGCAAACAAGAAGATAACGACAGCGGCTTCTTCCGCCGCGCCGATTGCAATAGCGCCTAGCGCGGCCACCGCCATCAGCGTTTCGATGCTGAATGGCGTCCCTGACGTGGCGCCCGCGTAGGCGCGCTTGAGCACCGGAACAATGCTCACCAGCGCCGCAAGCGCATACGCCCATTGACCCGAACGCGGATCGATTTGCGCCACGGCAACCGCGATCGCGAACATCGCTCCCGTGAACAGAACAAGTTGTCCCTTTCTACTGCCCCACCATGGTTGCTTGTGGCGCTCACGCGGGTAGGCCGTCGCCGACGATGCGCGTTGCGCGCCGCTGACAGGCGTAAAACCAAGCGCCCGGATCTTGTCCTCAATGCTTGTAGGCGATGTTCGGTCTTGGTCGAGCGTAAGACAGAGACTTTCTTGCCCGTAGCTGACGTTGATGTCGCTGACGCCCGGCAGGCGTTTCATCGCGTTTTCGATCCTGACCGCACAGGCTCCGCAATCCATTCCTTCGATGCGAAGTTTCAGAGAGCTCGGGCTTGCCATTTGGGAATCTCGACAAAAATCATAGTGAGGACTAGCATAGACCCTGTAGCAACTACAGGGTCAAGCGATGGACACGCCGATTTTGACGATTGGTCACCTGGCAAGAGAGACAGCGACGAAAGTTGAAACGATCCGGTTCTATGAAAAGATCGGCCTATTGCCGCAACCCGAGCGAACAGGCGGCAACTATCGAGCCTACGATGTCTCGCACCTCAAGCGCTTGAGCTTTATCCGACGGGCTCGAGATTTAGGCTTTTCGCTGGATCAGGTGCGCGAGCTTTTGACGCTTGCAGATGATCGTAGCCAGTCCTGCGCTGCGATTGATGCGATTGCGAGCGAGCACCGCAACGAAGTCGAACGAAAGATACGTGATCTTCAAGCGCTCAAGGCCGAACTGGATAGCCTGATCGATCAATGCAGTTGCGGCACGGTCGCCGAGTGCCGGATTATCGAATCGCTTTCGCCTGTCGATTAAACGAACTGGCATTCAGCAACGAGCAGGAGCTTTAGAGCACTTCGAATGTCGCTTGAGGATTCTGCGGCAGTGGCCGAGGGGACCGATTCAATGCCGACCGAAGCTTGGAACGCTGTCGCCGGGCTGCCATCGCCCGGCTTCCCGTTTCCGGTTCGGTTATGTCAGCCTGATGTGCAAGGCCCTTCTTACCGAACCGTACGTCTTGTGTTTGTAGAGAGGGACAGACGTGCCTTTAGTGAGAGTTTGACTCGTGCCTCGATCGAACAGAACCACCGCCTTCCGATTAGTATAGAGACGCGACATGTACTGAAAGCCGTCTACCGTGTCCGGATGCTCAAAGATCGCGCGTGACCATAGCATGGTGACGTCGTAGACCGGCGTTCCGGAGATTTCTGCGTGTGCCCCAAGGCGGCTCAACGCGGCGCCGGTGAGATCCGCAAGCCGTATGGGACCGCCCGAGAAACTATGAGCGAAAGTGTTGCAAACCTTGTCCGGAGTGAGAGCGTAACCGCCGTCCACCGGCTCTAGATCGTGAAGGATGGATTCGGCAACGGCGGTTCCAAGCGTGAGGCCCATGTAGCAGGTTCCGTAAGTCTGTTCGGGATCGTCAAATCTGTGGTTAGCAGCACGACCAAAATACGGTTCGCCCGTTTGATGGCTGGAAATCCGCACGAGGCGCTTTGTTTCTAGGTTGACGATCTTCAGTGCGATTTTGTGAACAATAGTCGCATCTGGCGCTTTAAGCATTCTCGCCATTTTCACTCCGCCGCGAATGCCGTCGCGGCTTTGAGTACAGCGTCTAGGCCAATTCGCTCGCGCTCGCCAGGCCCGAACCCCGCGCGCGCCGCTGGTTTCTTTCCAGCGAGAATATCGAGTGGCGTAAGTCCTCCGAGCGACACCCTGGGGCTCGTGAAAAACAGCCACTTGTTCGCACCCGACTGCCCGTCCAGCGCCAGCACAACCTTGCGCAACGCGCGCTTGTCGTACTTCTCGTCAGCGAAAAATGCCGGGAAGTACGTCGCCCCATTCGGCCCGTCGAGGAAGAACAGTGATCCGGTGCCAACCCGCTGATTGACCGCCTGACGGGAAACCTGAAGCAGCTTTGCCAACTCGGTAGAGCTCAGCAGTTCACCTTTGTCGGCGAGAACCTTGCGGGCCGCATACGCCTCCGCGAAGATCGCGTCACGCGACTTGTCGATCAGGGGTGCCGTGGCCGCGGCGCCGCGATCGATGGCTGCGGTCTCAGCGGCATGCGGCTTCCCGGCCTTTCGGGAAACCGCCGCGTCGAGGACAGGCCGACTAGTCGCCCTCGGACTAACGGACACCTCGTCATTCGGCGCACTGACCTCCCTAATAGCGTCGGTCAAGCCAGTGAGGAACGACTTCAACGTGTGTTGGCGCTCGGTCGCCGGGAGGAATTCGACGCCGCTGACGAAAGCGCGCGCGACCATCTTTTCCAAGGACGCCCGAGCCGTTGTGCCAGCGCGTTCAATTTCCCTCGCCGCGCCCACGAGTACTTTAGCAGAACGAGCTTTTTCTTTCTGAGCGATCGTCATGGTCAACTCCTAAAAGCACGAAGATAGAGGATCGCGTCAAGGTTGTCAAGGTTGACAAGGTCGTAAAGATTTTTGAGACACGATACTCGGGCGGGACTTTGGGCCCAACGCGCTGAACGCCTGCAGACTCGACGGGACGCGGCGTCAAGCCTGACTTCGTCCGAGGAGCGGCATGATCTCACTGCGGCCAGCCCTTGGAAACCGACGAGCTGAGCGCCCTCGCCTTCGACAACTGCATGCGTCACCGCGGTGACGAACGCGTCGACGGTCTCAGCCGCGGAGGTCTTGCTTGTGCCAGCGGCGGATGCCACGGCATCAACGAGTTCTTGCTTACTCATATTCGCCTTCTCAAATTTTCTATAGCACGCTGCCGATGTGGTCCGTGGGGGAACTCGAGGTGAATCTGGCAAGCCCGCCTTGGTACTCACTAGCGATGGCAGGTCTTCTCGCGCGACCGCCGCGAAAATGACCTGGCGTCCTTACCGAAGATCGCACCCTGCCGTTGGCCAGTTTTTTGCACGGGCCCCCGTGGCCGCCGAATCTGACGACAACGACGTTTCCCTTGGGCAAGTGCCCAGCGATGCACGGGCCGGCGTTGGCATGCAAGTAGCAGGTGACGTTCTAGCCCGCTTCGTCTCATGAATGTTCCGCTCTTGCTTGCTGCATGGACCCCGCGCACCGCGCGGCGGGCAACCAGTTCGCCTGCCGCGTCGACTCGCACTTATGTCCCCATTCGTGGAGCCCGCCCGAAGGGAGAGAAGGTGAAACCGGCGTACTCCGTTGGACCGGCCGCTTGATCGCCGGCAGTCACGCCGTGAGCCGCCCTTCCCGGCTCGATCGGTCGCGACCAAGCGCGGGCGTTCTGTTTTTCAATGCCGATAATCGAGGTCTGGCCGGGATTCGCATTATCAGCATTGAACGAATTTATGATCGATTAGCGGCGCTATCTAGCCTATTATCTGCGATCTTTTGACCAAAAAATCGTACGTTATTCTTTTTCGATTCTTGGCACCTACGGCGAGGTGTTGCGCGACGAAGGGAATGGCCAATGTCAGCGTTTATCGAGGCTTGTGTGATGTTTTGCAAGGAAAAAGCAGCAGGAACCGTTGCGTCGCTTGCCTAGCCCGTTTCTGTTGCGCGAAATCCGGCCGCGAGCCTTGAGCTACCGTCGCCGGATGCCCGAAAAACGCAACACTCCGATAGATACCACTGACGGTGATCGTTAAGAAGCTCGTAGACGCTTACTGTACGATGAACAGAGTTTCTACCTCGGTAACCGGCACCGTCATCACACAGTTTCTTCGCCTCGTTGCAGCGAGGCAATCATTGGACACGACACGTTGCCCTTGCGCGAATGGCACGCGCACACCAGCTCGGATAGCACCGTCTCAATTCGAGCAAGGTCCGCAAGTTTCTCTCGTATGTCTTTGAGCTTGTGCTCAGCGAGGTGGCTCGCCTCATCGCAATGCGCCCCATCTTCCAACCTGAGCAGGTCGGCGATTTCGTCGAGGCAGAAGCCGAGCCGCTGAGCGGATTTGACGAACCGCACCCGTGTGACATCCGCTTCACCGTAGCGACGAATGCTGCCCGACGGCTTATCCGGTTCGCGCAGCAGCCCCTTACGTTGATAGAACCGGATGGTTTCCACGTTGACGCCGGCCCCCCTGGCGTAAGCGCCGATGGTCAGACTTTCACGATCGTTCTCCATACCGCTTGACTCCGTACATGGGTACGGAAGTAAGGTTACGCTACTCACCTTAGTTTCGAAAGGACAAGTGGCATGGCCGAACAGGGAAACGGGCACGGGGCGCTCTTCACCAGCGGGCTGGCCGCGATCCTCGCCTCAACCTGCTGCCTCGGGCCGCTGGTGCTGGTCGCATTGGGCCCGCGCTAGTGTCATCGGGGCGGGCGATCCGCTACGCCGCTGAATCCCGCTCAGATGGGCTGATGGTCTGGCTGTCCGGCCGTCAGAGCCTGCAACCTTGAGGCAATAGCTTCAATGGGCTTCATGCCGCTTCCGAAGCGCGCGATGTTCTCGCGATTTTCTTTGAGCGCGCTGTATCGGATGTACTTGATGCCCAACTCAGCCACTCGCGAGAAAGCAGGCCGCGCAAGTTGGCTACGCACGTCGGCTTCACGGCTGTCCGGTGCGACAAGATACAGATGACGTTGGATGGTGTCCGTCGACCCCAATGCGAGGTCCAGCAAACGAACGATTCCGGAGTAGATGGACGTTGAGTGTTCCACCTCAAACGCAGCGACCACCGAGCCATCGTCGTGGAGCCAGATGATGTCAATCAACGGTACCGTCTCTCCGCCCGCGATGGACAGCGACGGCGGCAACTCCGCAAGGCATCCGTCGGCTAGTTTCCCATCAGCGTATGGTCGAGACCTGTCATTGGTTGCAATCCAGACCTTGTACCCGAGCGAATGTCCGAGGTCACGCAGCCATCCTTGAATCTGAGTATGTGTTGCATCCTCTTGCCTGCTTGCTTCCAGTTGCTTCGCCTGACTTGCCGACTGCTCGCGCACCGCGTCGAGGTCTTTGCGCCACGCGTCATGGGAAGCCGCGTCGTCAGCAGCTGGGGGAAGCGGATAGCGCCCACTTCCAACGTCGAACAGAAATCCCGCGACCGCGCCAAGGTCGTTTGATAGCAGCGACCGGTGGGTCGCGTTGAATGCGAGGATGCTCTGGCGCATCGTGAGATAGTGGTCCCAACGTCCGAGCTTGACGTTGGAGCGCGTCACCGCATTGAAGCCTTTGACGATGGCCGTATTGAACGGACTGACGAGCGTCGGGTGAATGAAGTAGAGAAGGTTTGCTACGGCCGGCCCCAGACCCTTGATGGTATGGGAATCCAGCATTCTGATTGCAGCAAGCACCTCCTCTTCTTCGTTGCAGCAGTCACAGGTGTCGAGCAGTCGGCCGAAGGCCCGCTGATTCGCAGGATTCTCGTAGATATCTGGAATACGAAGTTTGGGTTTCCATAGAAAGGCGTGGTCAGCACCCCTGAAAATTTGGCGCTGCTCAGCCACTGAGTGGACCACGGTCTCGAGCGAGGAACGTCGGTAGGTATTCCCGAACGTGCCCGCCTCAATCTCTTTGACAACCTGCCGGAGACCCTGCCTGATCGACCGAAAGTTCTTAAGCCGCTCCGGCCAGAGGAACCAGGTCTGGAACGTGCCAGCGGGGTCGCCCTTCCAGTGCTGAATCAGAGTAGAGATTTCGTCCATTTTTTCGCCACTTTTTTTGGTTGGTCGCGAGTCTACCATTGCGCCATCGCTCGCACACCGGCAGCCGCGGTCCCGGCGTTAGCGGCGATTGTCCCCAAGTGGACTGAGGCTCGGCAGTGCCGCGATGGCGACGAGGCAGGCACTCAGAACGTGCTCGGTCAGTTCTCCCATCCGCGGCCCAGCGCATCGCGCAACCCGAATTCCTGTGAACTCGAAGATGACGAACGGCGAAAGACCTGCCGACGTTCAAGTCGCGGCGCGTCCACGTCGAACTCCTTTGCTTAAAGCTTTCAGACCGCCACTTTGCATAGCGGCGTGGGCTAGATGACCAGAAAGTGACGAATATGCAATGTCCACGCCATCTGGAGCGACATCGTTGCTCTTTAGCGCCCTCTGTGCCTGGTCGTAAATCAAGGAACTCGCCCTAAAAGCCATGTCGTCACCGTGCCTTCCTGATTTGGCTCTGCTGCAATCCCGGCCAGCCGGCTACGCACCCTGGGCCGCCGCTAAATTGCCTTGACCTTCCCACCGCAGGAAGGTTGAAAATGGTTCCTTGTCGAACCGACTTGGAGTCCCATCATGAACATTGGCGAAGTGGCGAACGCGTCGGGAGTGTCCGCGAAAATGGTGAGGCACTACGAAGAGTCGGGGCTTATCCGCCCGGCGACCCGCTCCCATTCGAACTACCGGACCTACTCCCAGAACGATGTCGAAGTCCTCCGCTTCGTCAAACGTGCGCGAACGCTCGGCTTCCCGATGAAGCAAATTGCCACGTTGCTCGCGCTATGGGAGGACCGCAGTCGGCCGAGTAGCGAGGTCAAGGAGCTGGCGAGGCAACACATTGCCGAACTGAACGCCCGCATCGCTGAGTTGACTGAAATGCGCGACGCGTTGGAACACCTAGCTCGCCATTGTCGCGGAGACACACGGCCTGAATGCCCAATTCTCGAGGGTTTGGCAGCGGCCAGGCACTAGCAAGAAGTGCCGCGATGACACATTGAAAAAGGCCTTGACCTTCCCGCCATGGGAATGTCGATACTGGTTTCATTGAAGCAAACCTGATGGAGAAAAGCATGGAATTTCAAGTCAATGATATGAGCTGCGGCGGCTGCGCACGAAGCATCACCAACGCAGTGAAGCAAGTCGACCCCGCTGCTTCGGTAGACGTCGATATCGCACACAAAACGGTGAAGGTGACCTCATCCGTATCGCCTGAGAATGTGCTCAACGCAATCTCGGAGGCCGGTTACAACCCGGTCTTAAAAAACTGATGTACGCCCGGGTCGCTCCTGGCCCGGGTTTTTTTGAGGTGTAGGTAATGGAAGCGACCCTGCAAAAAGCCGGCGACAACCAGACATCGAAGGAATGGTCAGTTCCCATCGAGGGAATGACGTGCGCCTCATGCGTCACCCGCGTTGAGAAGGCCTTGGCCAAAGTGCCTGGCGTCACGCATGCGGCGGTCAATCTGGCGACCGAGCGTGCCAGAATTACGGCCGGCGCTGCAGTTGCGCAAGACGCCATCGTCGACGCAGTAAATCGCGCCGGCTATGAAGTGCCTATGAATTCGACCACCCTCGACATTAAGGGGATGACGTGCGCCTCCTGCGTTTCTCGCGTAGAGAAAGCGCTCATGCGGCTGCCTGGTGTATCCGCTGCCGTCGTGAACCTTGCTACTGAAACCGCGACAGTGACCAGTATGGGCGTGAGCGACGACGCATTCGTCGCTGCGGTGAGGAAGGCCGGATACGAGGCTGCTCAGCATGTTGACAGCAGTGTCAAGCCTGCACCGTCTCGTTTTGACGCCGACATGCTTGCTGTCATAGCATCCGCTGTCCTGACCGTCCCCCTCGTCGTACCAATGTTCGCCGAGCTGCTCGGCGCTCACGCGATGCTTCCGGCATCGGCTCAACTGGCACTGGCGACTGTTGTGCAGTTCGTTTTTGGCGCCAGATTCTACAAAGCTGCCTACAAAGCGGTGCTGGCCAAAGCTGGGAACATGGATTTGCTCGTCGCTCTGGGGACCTCTGCAGCTTACGGTCTCAGCGTGTACGAGCTCATCGCTCATCCCGGGCAAATGAATCACCTTTATTTCGAGGCGTCAGCCGTCGTCATTACGCTTGTCCGCTTCGGGAAGTGGTTGGAAGTGCGCGCGAAGCGCAAAACCACCGACGCGATTAGAGCTCTCAATGCATTGCGGCCTGAAACGGCGCGCGTCCGCGTGGCAGGCGAAGAGAAAGATATCGCGTTGTCGAGTGTCCGTGCCGGCGACCAAGTTGTGGTGCGCCCTGGCGAGCGAATCCCGGTGGACGGAGCAATCGTAGAAGGCCAGAGCGATGTAGACGAGTCGCTCATAACGGGAGAAAGTTTGCCTGTTGCGAAGGCTGTTGGAGATTCGGTCGTGACAGGCTCCATCGTAGGAAACGGGTATCTGTTGCTTCAAACCACAGCAGTCGGAGCAGACACGATGTTGTCTCGCATTATCCATCTTGTCGAGTCGGCTCAAGCCGAGAAGGCTCCGATACAAAGACTGGTGGACCGCGTCAGTGCTGTGTTCGTACCTGTCATTCTAGGCATCGCACTCGTCACGTTGGTAGGGTGGCTGCTGGTGAATGGAAATGTCGAAGCGGCCATTCTTAATGCCGTTGCGGTATTAGTCATCGCCTGTCCGTGCGCGCTTGGGCTAGCAACGCCCACGGCGATTATGGCGGGCACCGGCGTAGCGGCGCAGCACGGCATTCTCATCAAGGACGCTGAGGCGTTGGAACTGGCTCACCGCCTCACCGTTATCGCGCTCGACAAGACCGGCACATTGACCGAGGGAAAACCGAGCCTCGTGCAGTTCGAGGTGGACCAAATTCCGCGCCTCGAAGCTTTGCAATTGGCGGCATCGGTGCAACAGGCAAGCGAGCATCCGCTAGCCCGGGCGGTGGTAAATGCTGCGAAAGAGAAAGGGCTGACGCTGAGTAGCGCAAGTGACGCCACCGCTCTGCCCGGCCGAGGTATCGAAGCGACGGTTGATGGTCGAAAGCTCGTTATCGCAAGCGAACGATTGCTCAAGGAAAGCGCGGTCGGCGTCTCTTCGGAACTCGAGCTTGCCGGACAGCAGGCGCAGGAAGCCGGCTTCTCCGTGTCGTGGCTCGTTGAGACTCAGCCGGCCACCAAGGTTCTGGCCATGATGGCGTTCGGCGACGCAATTAAGAAGGCATCGGCAGGCGCCATACGCGCGCTGTCGGCGTTGGGCGTCCGGCCGGTGCTCCTCACCGGCGATAACGCGGGGAGCGCGCAGCTCGTAGCAAAGGAGCTGGGGATAAAAGATGTTCGTGCGTCGTTGCTGCCGGAAGATAAGGCAATAGCAGTGGCAGCGTTGAAGAGCGACGGCGCTACTGTCGGCATGGTCGGGGACGGCATCAACGATGCACCCGCACTCGCCGCGGCTGACGTCGGTATTGCAATGTCGACTGGAACCGACGTCGCAATGCATGCAGCTGGCGTGACTCTTATGCGCGGGGACCCGGCACTTATCGCAGACGCTATCGATATCTCACGCAGGACGTACAACAAGATTCGACAGAACCTGTTCTGGGCGTTCATCTACAACCTGATTGGCGTGCCATTGGCAGCGTTCGGCGTATTGCATCCGATTGTAGCGGGAGCAGCAATGGCATTCAGCAGTGTCAGTGTTGTGAGTAATGCGCTGCTTCTTCGGACCTGGAAACCTCGTTCCCGAAGCGTATGAAAGGATAAGCGCGACGTGTCTGGATAAGTGTGCTCCCCGTACCAAAGTGGATTGATTACACGTAGATGCTAGGGCAGCGGCGCGACGACGAGGGGTACAGCCATCCGGCACAGTCAGCGCGTCATTTTCTGGGTCGTCGTGCCAACTGCGCTAGCGCTGATGTCCTTCCCCTTGTATGCAGCGCTGTTCTATTGAATATCTGCCATGGATAAACTGGTTGCTGCCGTCATCGCGACGGCGTTGACCGAGTCCACGACGCTGGCAGAAGGGGGGGTACGGTCACCCTTGACGTCGCAAACATGAGCTGCAACGCGTGTCCGATTACGGTTCGCAAAGCGCTTGGGAAAGTAACCGGTGTCGCCTCGGCCAAGGTCGATTTCTCCACTAAACGCGCTGCACTGGTATTTGACCCGATAAAGGCTTGGTCAACGCGTTAACGAAGGCCACCGCCGACGCTGGCTATCCGTCCTATGTTAGGGAGATGCTCCAATGAGTGCTGTCGTGTTGAACTCCACCATCACGTGCCCGGCGTGCGGACATATGAAAGACGAGACGATGCCCACCGACGCCTGTGCGTGGCTTTACGAATGCGGGCATTGCAAAACGGTGCTCAGGCCGAAACCCGGGGACTGCTGCGTGTACTGCTCCTATGGCACCAACAGGTGCCCGCCGATGCAGCAGTCAGGCTCATGCTGCACACCATCTGACAGGCTTTGAATATCTTATCGCCTCACATCCAGCCCGCTGCACCTCGTTGGTCCGGTTGACCCGAATGTCCCAAACAAGACATGGCCGCCAGGCTTGTGGCCAGAACGACTATGACCCGAAGGGCTGTGCTCACCGGTCCCATGTTCGTCGTGACCGCTTCCTTCGAGGTAGCCGTACTCATGCTCCTCACGACGGCCATCGGTGCTGCTGTGTCCATGACTGTGTGCCATCGCAAGCTCCGTCGTCTGATGGGTCTCAGCCAGCAGCAAGATATCTGTCCTTTGCCTAGCCCAAGTGAGAAGCTTTCGCTTTCGGCTGGGTAGTTTCCATTGACGTCAGCCCGTGAATGATTCCGCATTCCTCGACTGGCTGCTCGCCTGCGCATCTCTCGCGCAGCGAGGTCAACTGCGCTCGAAGCTGCAGCAATTCATCGATGCGCGTGTTCACGTGGCCAATGTGTTCGTCAACTAGCGCATTCACAGCACCGCAGCCGGTGGCCGGACCGTCGGCGGCCTCAAGCAGCGAACGAACCTCGTCGTGCGTCATGTCCAACGCGCGACAGTTCCGGATGAAACGCAAACGGTCGATGTGGCCCTCGTTATAGCTCCGGTAGTTCGCTTCCGTCCGGTCTGCCTCCAGTAGCAGCCCTTCCTTTTCATAGAACCGGATTGTGCCGGTCGTGCAGTTGGCCAGTCGCGCGAGCTCACCGATTTTCATGATTTGCTCCGTTCCGCCTTGACCTTGGAGTTACTCCAAGGTGTTTACTACACCATAAATCAAGGATGGATACCACCATGTCGCATGCAGACGTTTCGAAAAGTCGCCACGAGCACGGCTCAGGCACCGGGGTCGCACACGAGCGCGACTGCGACGGCATTGCTGTCGACGCAGAGCGCCATGATGACCACGAACACGGACACGCCTGCTCGAACGGTCACGCTCACTGCTGCGAAGGTGTGAATGACCAAAAGCTTGAGCCTGGTCACAACTACGGCCATGACCACAGCGATAGTCACGCTCACGAATATGCGGCTGGCGATAGCTGTTGTGCGCCTGCCGCCGGCGACAGTTGTTGCGCGCCCACGACCGTGACTTTCGGCACGCTTGCCGCGCCAACGCCGGAAGGTGCGAATGACCAAAAGCTTGGGCATGGTCACGAACACGGCCACGACCACGGCGATAGTCACGCTTACGAACATGCGGCTGGCGATAGCTGCTGTGTGCCTGCCGCCGGCGATAGCTGCTGCGCACCTGCCGCCGTGTCTCTCGGCGCAATAGCCGCCCCAATTGCGGTTGGCAACGCCGTCCGGACGCAAATCCGCATCCTCCAGATGGATTGTCCGACGGAGGAGGCGTTAATCCGCAAAAAACTGACAGGCATGCCAGCGGTTACGGCGATGGAATTCAACCTGATGCAGCGAGTGCTGACGGTTGTTCACAAGCCAGAGGCGCTTACCCCGGTACTCGAAGCCGTACGGTCGCTGGGCTTTACGCCAGAACTGGCCGCCGCAGACGGCCAACCTGCGAAGGTGCCGGAACCTGAACATAAGCCGTGGTGGCCGCTCGCGCTTGCCGGCGTTATCGCGATTGGCTCGGAGGCCGCCAGTTGGCTCGGGCAGCCTTCATGGTTCGTCGCCGCACTCGCTTTGCTAGCGGTGGTTGGCTCCGGCCTGACGACATACAAGAAAGGTTGGATTGCCGCCCGCAACGGCAACCTGAATATCAACGCACTAATGAGCATCGCCGTCACGGGCGCGCTGCTTCTCGGCCAGTGGCCGGAGGCCGCGATGGTCATGGTGCTGTTCACGATAGCCGAACTCATCGAGGCAAAGTCGCTCGACCGCGCTCGCAATGCTATTCAGGGCTTGATGAGGCTGGCGCCGGAAAAGGCGACCGTCAGGCAGACGGATGGGTCATGGGCTGAGGTCGAAGCGAATTCCGTCACTCTCGGTGCTGTCGTGCGCGTAAAGCCGGGCGAGCGCATCGGTCTGGACGGCGAAATCACGAGCGGCCGCTCGACCATCAATCAGGCGCCCATCACTGGCGAGAGCCTTCCCATCGAAAAGGCGGAAGGTGACGCAGTGTTCGCGGGAACCGTCAACGAATCAGGCTCGTTCGAGTACAAGGTCACTGCAGCAGCAAACAACACGACGTTGGCGCGCATCATTCACGCGGTTGAAGAGGCGCAGGGTTCGAAGGCTCCGACGCAGAGATTCGTCGACCAGTTTGCTCGCATCTATACCCCCATTGTGTTCGTTGTGGCGCTCGCCGTTGCGATAGTGCCTCCGCTTATCTTTTCGGGCAGCTGGTTCGACTGGATTTACAAGGCGCTTGTCCTACTCGTCATTGCTTGTCCCTGCGCACTGGTTATCTCGACGCCCGTCTCGATTGTCAGCGGCCTTGCGGCAGCGGCGCGTCGGGGCATCCTTGTCAAGGGTGGTACGTATCTGGAGCAGGGACGCAAGCTCAAGTGGCTCGCGTTGGACAAAACTGGAACCATCACCCACGGCAAGCCGGTCCAGACGGAGTTCGAACTGCGTGTGACGGACATCGATGCTGCACGCGTTCGCTCGCTCGCAGCAGGCCTGTCAAGCCGTTCCGACCACCCCGTATCGATGGCCATCGCCCGAGCCGCGGAGAGTGACAACGTAACGCAGTATCTGGTCGAAGAATTTGAGGCAATTCCCGGGCGAGGTGTTCGCGGCGTTGTCGACGGGAAGAGCTACTCGCTTGGCAATCACCGGCTGGTCGAGGAGCTCGGTCGCTGCTCTGCTGAGCTGGAAGAGCGACTCGATGCCCTTGAACGTCAAGGCAAGACGGTTGTGATGCTGATTGACGACATCCGAGTGCTCGCGCTCTTTGCTGTGGCGGACACAGTCAAGGACAGCAGCCGTGAGGCAATTTCAGAGCTTCACAAGCTGGGCGTGCGCACAGCTATGCTGACCGGCGACAACCCGCACACCGCGCAAGCAATCGCGAAGCAGGTCGGAATCGACCAGGCGGAGGGAAATCAGTTGCCGGAAGACAAGCTGCGCGCGGTAGAGCGTCTGTCTGCCAACTCAGCCATGGTCGGTATGGTTGGTGACGGCATCAACGACGCGCCGGCGTTGGCGCGAGCCGATATTGGTTTTGCAATGGGCGCAATGGGAACCGATACGGCAATCGAGACGGCTGACGTCGCGCTGATGGACGACGACCTGAGAAAAATCCCCGCCTTTATCCGACTGTCGAAGGCAACGCATTCGATTCTCGTGCAGAACATCACACTGGCGCTTGGAATCAAGGCTGTCTTTCTCGCACTGACGCTTGCAGGCTTTGGGACCATGTGGATGGCTGTGTTCGCTGACGTCGGAGCCAGTCTGCTGGTGGTCGGTAATGGCCTTCGTCTACTGCGCAAGTGACCGGGCGGACAACGGTAAGAACGGATTGAAGCGACCGGAGGTTGCGATGGGATGGTTGGAAAGAATGCTTGGCGGCCATCACGGCCGCCTCGGTAGCCACGATGGCGGACATGGGCGTTCGAACGGTGGCGGACACGGACACAACGGTGGAAACGGTGGACACGGACATGGTGGCGAGCGTGAGCGCGGCTATGGACACCGTGACGACCAGGCATGGGGAAGGACAGCAGTTCCGCCTCAGCCGGTCCAGAGCGGAACTATCTGTCCGCAGTGCAAGATGGCGAATTCACAGGGCGCGCGCTTTTGCAGCCAATGTGCCACGTCGCTCGCCACTGCAGCGTGCGGGAAGTGCGACAGTGCGCTGGTGGAGGGCGCGAAATTCTGCGGCCAGTGTGGCAGCCCTGCGGCCCGATGACGCCCTCCGTCAAGCTGGCACCTCTCACGCCTCCCCTGCTAATTGCAGCAGGCGCGGGGATTGTTGCCATTGTTGGTCAGCCATATGCCAATGAGCGCGTCCACGGCACTGGCCAACGCGGACGCGACGTTACTCAGAATCGTTGTTTAATCGGTTATTCCCATCCCTCATCACCCGACGTCCGGTTTCCTTTTTGAAACGAGGCGTTCATCCGTGTTTTGTGCGCCGCAGATGCAGCGCGCTACAACACTCGGGCAACGGAACTCTCGCGAACCGCAGCTTGGGCGAAGAGACACTGTTTATTTTGGCAACGGATAATTGGAACCACCCGATTCGCGATATGTCATTCCTTCGTTGGCTGAAACTAGAGGTTTCACTCACGTTCACTCTGCGAAGAGCATCGCGCACTATGGACCCCGGATGAACGAAAATACGTATTTCGAGAATTCCCTCACAGACGCCGTTTGCAGACGGGCGTTCGCCGCACGGCTAGATATGACCCTCAAACGGGCAAAGATGACTTCGAAACGCGTGGCCCAATGCCTTGGCGTACCGGAGTACGACGTAACTCTTTGGCGCGCCGGCGTGACCGTGCCCGTGGGAACCCAATGCCGACGCCTTTCCGAACTGCTTCGCGTAGACGTCGCGTGGCTCTGCGTAGGTCAAGCGTAGGACGCGCGCGTTGCGCGCCTCCAGAAGGACCACAAATGCCTTCCATCAAGCACGCCCCTTCGAGTCGCGACTACGTCTTCGACACGCGAAAGCTCCGTCGTTTCTGACGAACTGCGTCAACGCGAACGCGTCCTGCAGTTATCCACCGATTTTGTTAGCAACCCTGTGGATATCTGACACCGGATGGCGACAAGCTCCTGATTCGGAGAGGATTTGGCTCGAAGTGACCCAATCGAGCTTGCATGAGTCGAGGGCGACAATAACTACGACACGACGGGTTACCTAAAATCTCGGTCCCACGCGAAAGGCTAAGCGACATCCCTACAAACGTCTTTAAAGTTCCACCTGCGAAGTAAGCTTCTTCCAAAGATTAGCCATTTGGTCTTAACGGTAGTCCATTATCCGGAGTGCGCCGCGGCCATCGGCCGCGGTGGGCACCAGGGCGCACTGATGTTTTGCTTGTCTCTCGACAAACGAACGTCAGTGCTTGCGCCCGGGGGCCCTAGTAGCAATCGCTTTCCCCAGTCCGAAATAACGGGCCTGAAGTAGTGGGGAAGCGAGCAAAGCTTTCCACCGGTAGAACTGCGACGACACATCTACCTGCAGCCGTGCCGTCCGCGTCCTCCGTGATTGCTTTAATCACGGCGTCGACATTTTCGGCCTGCGTGAAAACTTCGATTTTCATCCGGTCGGTTGTCCAATCGTCTGCGAAGAGGTTGGGATGGGCGCCGAACCCTCGTACCTTTGTGACGGTCATGCCGTGTATATGGACCAGGGCAAGCCGTTTTTCGAAAGGCGCTAGCATTCCCGGGTGAACTATCGCGACCACGCATTTCAGTTCCATGTTCCACTCCTTGATGGATGACGCGAGTGAGCGAGGTTGTCCTAGCTCTTTGGCGCCCACTTTGCATCGACTGCTGCTTGAATCTTGCCCGCGTCCAGAGTTCCGGCGCGCGTCATTTGATATGCAATCTCTGCCGTACCTTGACAAACCGGGCACGTCACCGCCATCTGGTCTTCGAAGCATTGCAAGTTTGAGCGATGCTCGCCGCGATTTTCACAACCACACCAGCAGTAGAGTTTGTTCAACACGGCAGGAATCTGGGTCGCTACCCAGTACGCGTGTCGAGTGTCTTTGTCGGAAAACTGGCTGGGGTTCAAAACGTGAGAAGCATCCGACCGCCCGCTTGGAATGATGCGCAGTCCGTTGGGCCGCAACATACCCACCTGCCAGGTAGATACGGGACGAACTTCCCCCAACTGACCACCCTTGTCCGCAGCAAAGCTTCGTCGGCGGCCACTCATAGCGATAGGTCCCAGCACGGCAACCGCGGGGATGGCAAGAAACACCGTACCCAGTACAGCGATGGTGCGCCATCGAGCGCGGGCAACTGGTCGATTAGTTGCTTGAGGATGTCCCGTACTCCGGTGATGCACCTTTCCTTTGTTTGGTCGATTGCTCATTGCAGTTCTCCTTTACTGCCAGTCGGGCTCTATTGCCCAAGATGCATCGCCTGACTGCAAAACCGCATGCCGTGCATCATATTGAAATGCATGACCGTCATGCCTGCAATGCCAAGCACGGCGATGAGGCCAATCGCTGCAAAGATAACGATGAAGATGTTCAGTACTCGCGCGTTATCAAACATGCTGCCTCCTTCGTGTCATTGACCCCCAACGTACACCGAGCGGCGGAGTCGTACCGCTCGGTGTCATTCAAATGTATCCAGCGGGAAACCCGTTACGGTTTCCGGTCCGTGACAGGTCCGCTGTTCCTGTCAGCTTCGTTAGCGTTGGACTGCGTGCCATGCATCATGAGAAGCATGGATAACGGGCAGACCAACATGCAGGCCACGAGGATGAACGGCGCAAAGGACCCTCTGAACTGCGGCAATGCCCAGTATCCGACGCCCAGAACCAATGCGAGTGCGAGAGCAATCGTAACCATCGTCTTTGTGTTGCATTTCATGATTCATTCCTTATCTAATTCGGAGCGAGTGTTCGAGTTGCTATGAAATCCGCGTCACTTCGACGGCGGGGTTTCGAGCTTGTTGGAGTACTTGAGCATGATGTCGCTCATCGCGCGCATCATTTCGGCATGCATCTGCATGGCGGTCTTTGGGTCCATGCGCATGTCTGTGCCCATCATCATCGGGCAGCTTCCCATCATGTTGCCGTTCATTCCGCCCATACCCATCATAGATGAGCCACGCCCCCGCATTTGCGGTTGTCCGTTGGGGTTGGGGTTCGTTGTGCTTGTCTCCGCTCCAACAGCGCTCACCGCGCTCACAGCAAGCAAGAGCACCGTGAGCGGTGCGATTAGTCGTTTCGTGTTCATGTGCATCTCCGGAATTCAAAGAGTTTGGTTTGCGTTGAGTCCGCTGCGCGGCCGCGCGAATGCGTCGCGTGACGAGCACGTGTCTGCACAGCGCCTGCAAAGTGGCCGCCGTTGAAGTGCGCAAACGCACAGCTACAGGTAGACCTTCGCAGGACTTGCTAACTGGGAACTACAGAGACCGGGGAGGAGGCGCCGGCAGCTCAGGAATGAACTGCTCGACAAGGACGCGGGTGATGGCCCGGTAAACGGGCGAAGAAGGAACGACCGCCGTTGCGTAGGCAGTCGGAATGACAGGTACCCCACAGGCAAGGCTACCGAGCATGCCATGGCAGGCCGCAAGTGGCTTGCCCGCGGGTGCGTGCGTATCACCTGAGCACGGCACAGCGTCTGACATGTGCGGCGCATGCATTTGCGATTGCGCAGCCGGTGACGACATCTGCGGACAAAACGCGACCTGCGCGGGGTAGCCGAGCAACGGCAACCACGCGATTAGAAAGCAGGCAACGAATTTGACCCAGTATTTCATCATTTCAGTATAGGCGCTCCGCATGAACATCGCCACGGTACGAGTCAGCCACCAGTGCGGTTCTGCGAATCAACGCCCCATCGTTTGAGGTGCGCCAAAAACGCGTCGGCTCCGACGAATCCAACCAACTGCGCGTCGACTTGCTGGTGGCCCTCGCGGTCATAGAAAATCAGTGCCGGCGGCCCGAAGAGTCCGAAGCGCCGCAACATCGCAGCATCTTCGGGTGAGTTCTTCGTCACATCGATTCTCAACAGTTTCCAGTGTGCGAACTCGCTCACCACGCGCGCGTCAGTGAAGGTAAAGCGTTCCAGCTCCTTGCAGCCGATACACCAGGCAGCGTAGAAATCCACCATGACAGGCTGGCCGCGCGCGGCTTGTAACGCCCGGTCGAGTTCGGCGGTCGTCGGTATCGGCTCGAACTGTGCGGTGCTGACCTTCTCAGCCGGTGCTCCCTGTGTAACGCTTCGCAGCGGTTGAAGAACGTCAAAATTTCCGGACGCAACGCCGACCAGTTCAGCTACCGCGGCGACCAACAGGAGTACGCCGAGCGCTTTGCCTACGCGAAGAATACCGGGAGCGTCTGACGGCAACGGGTCGATGGCGCGCAGCATCATGCCGCAACCAGCCAGGAGCACGGCGACCAGCACCATCAGCAACCAGTCTGGCAGAATGGAATAGACGAACCACAACGCCGCAGCAAGCAGCATGACGCCAAGCGTGTTCTGAACGGCAACCATCCAGTGGCCCGACCTGGGCAGGATATGTGCGCCAAACGTACCGAGGAGCAACAGCGGAAAGCCAATTCCGATACCCATCACATACAAGGCCAGCGCTCCGCCGACGACGTCATGACCGTTGGCGATATAGAGCAAGGCGCCGGCCAACACCGGAGTCGAGCACGGGCCGACAATCAACGCTGAAAGCATGCCCATTACGAACACTGGAACAGTCCGGCCACCAGGCAGACGATTGCTCCATTCGGTGAGCCGGGTTTGCCAGTTCGCTGGCAGTTGAACCTTGAACAGGCCAAACATGCCCAGAGCGAATACGACCATCAGCACACCGAAGCCAGCCAGCACCCAGGGCTTTTGCGTCACGGCGACCAGTGGGATGCCGACAAGAGCGGCGACCGTACCCGCGGACGCATACATAACCGCCAGCCCTTGCACGTAAGCGAACGATAGCGCGAACCCTCGCCACGGCGATGACCGCTCCCGAGCTCCGCCGATAACGGCGGCCACAATGGGGATGAGCGGATACATGCATACCGTGGCTGCCATCAACATGCCAGCGAGCAGGAAGCCGAGCAGTTCGAGCGCGCCTATGCCATTAGCCGGTTGCACATTCAGCCCGAAAACGGTGAACGCTCGATTTTCGGCACCGACCGTGGTTTCACTAGAATCGCTCGTTGCTGTTACACCCCCGTTATGAGGCATGCTAGTGATAGCGCCATCGGCAGCTATTCGGTAGCTTCGTGTCAGCGGCGGATAACACACACCCAGGTCCGCACATCCCTGCGACGTGACGGCCAGTACGATGCTGGAGGTAATAACACGGGACAGCGGGATGTGCAGTTGCACCGGCCGGTGATAGACCTGTACCATCCCGAACGTCGGGTCGTTTTTCGCTTCCGCGACTGGCATCTGGTCCGGCTTCACAGGCACGCCATCCACAGCGAAACTGAAACGGTCGCGATACAGGTAGTACCCGGGCTTGGTACCAAAGTTGAGCGTCACCTGCTGCGGCCCGCTGACGCTGACCGTCAATGGGAAGGCTTCATCAGGTGGCAGCAGGTCAGATTCGTTCACCGCGTAAGCGGACAGCGACATGAACACGGCCAGCAAGCCAAGCATGATGCGCAGCCCGCGATTCACCGTGCCTGTCTGGCGGCAAAACCCTTGCCATGTACTTGCTGATGTCATTCTCATCGCTGTACTCCCCCTCACAAGATGTGAGCGCAAACGCGACTGCAGGCCCGCTGTCACGCGACGAGCCTGCAGTTACGCGTCACCGCTCCATCACTGCTTTTCCAGCTTCACGATGGTCATCGTTCCATTGACGTTTTCGACGCGGACCTTGACATTGTCGCCTTCGTGAACCTGCTTGACCATCGCTGCATCCTTGGCTTTGAACGCCATCGTCATTGCCGGCATGCCGACGTTCGTCAGCGCACCATGCTTGAGCGTGACCATACCGGACGCCGGGTCTACCTTCTTGACCACAGCGTCGGTCAACGCGGCGCTGTTGGATGCCGGCGCGCTCATTGCGCCGCTGTTCATCTTCATGCCGGCCATGGCGTCGGCCGCAGAGGCGGTGCCTGCGAACACGCAAGCGCCAAAGAACAAAGTCGATGCGGCGATAAGTTTCTTCATTTACTTTCTCCCGAGAGGATAGATGGCACTTGCGTGCCGGTAGGTACGACTTGAGCTTGATGTGTCAGATGTTCACGGCGCACGCGTCGGCGTTGTAGCAGCAGCCATGCAGCGGGGATGACCAACATTGACAGGATTGGCGCGGTCACCATGCCGCCCACCATCGGTGCGGCGATGCGCTGCATTACTTCCGAGCCGGCGCCGTGTCCGAGCATGATGGGTATAAGACCTGCCAACACGACAGCAACCGTCATTGCCTTGGGCCTGACGCGCAACACTGCGCCTTCTCGAATCGAGTCGACAAGAAGTGCTTCGGTTAGCTGCTCGCCCGCCTCCAGCCTGCGATTGAGCGCCCCCTTCAGGTACAGCAGCATGACGACGCCGAACTCTGCTGCAACGCCTGCCAGTGCGATGAAGCCGACTGCAGTCGCAACCGAGACGGCGTGACCGAGAATCCAAATCAGCCAGAAACCGCCGACCAACGCAAACGGGACAGTCGACATCAGCAATAGCGCATCAGCTGCTGAGTTGAAAGTTAGGAAGAGCAGTACGAAGATGACGACTAGCGTCACCGGAATGACCGTCCGTAGTTTCGCGGCAGCGCGCTCCAGATATTCGAACTGTCCCGACCAGGCGATAGAGTAACCAGCCGGCAACGCAACCTTTTCGGCGACCACCCGCTGCATTGCCGCCACGGCCGACTGCAGGTCCGTATTCCGGATATCCACATAGACGTAACCGGACAGCCGAGCGTTCTCGCTGCGAATCATCGGAGGGCCGTCGGCAATCTTGATGTCCGCGACATCGCCCAGTTGGATTTGGGCTCCCCGGTCTGTGACAATCGGCAACTGACGCAGCTTCTCCAGGGAATCACGTACTTCCCGTGGGTACCGAACGCTAATCGGAAAACGCTGACGACCGTCGATGACCTCGCCGACGTTGTCGCCCCCGACCGCCGAGGACACGACCGATTGAACGTCCGTAATCGAAAGTCCGTAGCGGGCGATAGACGGTCGATTGATGTTCACGTCGATGTAGTGGCCGCCGTTTAACCGTTCGGCCAAAGCCGAGGTGACGCCGGGAACAGTCTTAACCGCTGCTTCAACTTGTGTCGCGATTTTGTCGATTTGCGACAGGTCGTTGCCGGAAATCTTCACGCCAACAGGCGTCTTAATACCGGTTGAGAGCATGTCGAGGCGATTGCGGATAGGTGGCACCCAGACGTTCGACAAACCTGGCACTTTGACAGTTCGGTCCAACTCGTCCACCAGCTTCTCGGGTGTCATACCAGGTCGCCACTGGCTCCGCGGTTTGAACTGAATCGTCGTCTCGAACATCTCGAAAGGTGCCGAGTCAGTTGCCGTGTCGGCGCGGCCCGACTTGCCGAAAACGGTCTCGACCTCTGGGATAGTCTTGATAAGGCGGTCGGTCTGCTGCAGAAGCTGAGAGGCGGTGTCTGCAGAGATGCCTGGAAGCGCCGTAGGCATGTATAGCAAGTCGCCTTCATCGAGCGGTGGCATGAACTCGCCACCGAGGCGGGAAACCGGTATCAGCGTGATGGCCAGCGCCACGACAGCCAGACCGATGGCGACCCAGGGACGCCGAAGCGTCGCTTCGAGCAATGGCCGGTACAGCCGAATCAACACGCGATTGATGGGGTTTGAATTTTCATGCGGAATACGCCCTCGAATCAGGTAACCCATCAGCACCGGCACGAGTGTCACCGACAGCCCGGCCGCAGCGGCAATCGTATAAGTCTTCGTGAACGCTAGCGGGGCAAACAACTTCCCTTCCTGCCCTTCCAGCGAAAACACCGGAATAAACGAGAGCGTGATGATGAGCAGCGAGAAGAACAAGGCCGGCCCGACCTCCGCCGCGGACGTGGCAATGAGCTCCCATCGCTGCGCCGTAGTAATTGGCGTATCGGGATGCTCGTGCTCGAACGCTTCCAGGTGTTTGTGAGCGTTTTCAATCATCACGATGGCGGCGTCAATCATCGCTCCGATTGCAATGGCAATGCCGCCCAGCGACATCAGGTTCGCGTTGACACCTTGATAGCGCATCACGATGAACGCGGTCAGAACGCCAAGAGGCAGTGAGAGGATTGCTACCAACGCGCTTCGCAGGTGAAACAGGAACACCGCGCAGACGAGTCCAACGATGATGAATTCTTCGATGAGCTTGTCTTTGAGGTTGTCCACGGCACGGTTGATAAGCTCGGAGCGGTCATAGGTCGGCACAACCTCGACGCCCGCCGGCAGCGACTTTTTCAAGTCCGCAAGCTTGGCTTTGACCGCTTCGATGGTCGTGAGCGCATTCTTTCCTGAGCGCATCACGATGACGCCACCAGCCACTTCGCCTTCGCCGTTCAACTCGGCGATACCTCGACGCATTTCAGGGCCGATTTGAATGCGGGCGACGTCTCCCAGCAAGACCGGCGTGCCGGCATCGTTCGTGCGCAACACGATGTTCCGGAAGTCATCGAGCGAGTGCAAATACCCGGATGACCGGACCATATATTCTGACTCAGCCAGCTCGACGACCGACCCACCAGACTCCTGGTTCGCCTTACCGAGCGCATCCGTCACCGCAGCCTGTGTGATGCCATAGGCGCGAAGCTTGTCGGGGTCGAGGACGACCTGGTATTGGCGCACCATACCGCCAATACTGGCAACTTCGGAGACGTCCGGTACCGATTTGAGTTCGAACTTCAGAAACCAATCGTTCAGGGCTCGGAGTTGCCCAAGGTCGTGTTTGCCGGTACGGTCCACCAACGCATATTCGTAGACCCAGCCGACACCGGTCGCATCAGGTCCGAGCGATACGGTTGCGCCTTGGGGCAGGCGGCTCTGCACCTGATTCAGGTATTCGAGCACCCGCGAACGCGCCCAATACTGGTCGGTCTTGTCATCGAACAGCACGTACACGAATGCATCACCAAATGACGAATATCCGCGAATAGTCTTGGCGCCGGGAACGCCCAACAGCGTAGTGGTTAGCGGATAAGTCACCTGGTCCTCGACGACCTGCGGCGCCTTTCCCGGGTACGACGCCTTGATAATGACCTGCGTATCGGAAAGGTCGGGCAACGCGTCCAGCGGCGTTTCTGTGAGCGAGTAGACGCCCCATGCCGCAACGAGCACGGTCGCAAGCAAAACGAGAAAGCGGTTGTAAATGGACCAGCGAATGACGCGCGCAATCATTTGGCACCTCCGACCGGTTCAACCTTCGTCAACTGGTACCCATCGTCGGACTGCTTGAACACGAAGTGGACAACCTGGCCGGCCTTTACCTCCGGGAAGGCCGTTGGCGACGGCTTGCCGAACGTCATGGTCATCGCGCCCCATCCCAACGCGGGCACGGGCTGATGCGAAAAGGTGATGTCGCCGGCCGTTACCTTTTCTACCTTCCCCGTCGTGTCATAACTGGTGGCAACTGCAGATGCAGCAGGTGCAACAGGTGCAGCCGTTACGGCGGGTGCGCTGGCGCCCGTCGTCGAACTTCCTTCCAACCTCGGAAGTACCGATTTCAAGCTGGCCTCAGAGTCAATCAGGAATTGGCCAGACGCGACGACCTGCTGTCCCTCGTTCAAGCCACTGACCACCTCGACATCGTCGCCCGAATCGTTGCCTGTCGTCACGGTGACAGGTTGCAGTCGCCCGTCGGCTTTTTTCACGATGACGACCGACCGTTTGCCCGTCGTGATAACCGCTTCGGATGGCACGACCAGTCGCGGCGCTGTCGTCGCGGCACCGATGCGCGCACGCATGAGCATGCCAGGGGTGAGCTTTAAATCCTTGTTGTCGATAGAGAGACGCGCCTGCAACGTCCGACTGCCTGTGCTGATTCCTGGCAGTATTTCCCGGATGTGTCCGGTGAAGTGTTGCGTAGCATCTCCGGCAAACACAGCGTCGACGCTCATGCCGGGATTGACCTCCAAGGCCAACGCTTCCGGCACTTCGACCACGAGCCACAACTGGTTTAAGCCCGCGACCTTTGCAAGCGTCTGGCCCGGCGCGACCATCGCACCATCGCGAACGTTCAGCTCTGTAACGACGCCTGCTGCCGGCGCCGATAATGTGACGTGCGTCTGCGCCTTTCCAGTGCGGTCCAGGCTGGCAATGACGCGGTCCGGTATCGACAGCGCGCGCATGCGGGCGCGCGAGGCCGCGAGCATGGGGTCGTCCATGGCGCTGCGCTTCAGTGCCAAGTATTCTTCTTGCGGTGCTAGCCAGTCAGGAACAAACAGGGAGGCAATCGGCGCTCCCTTCGCAACTCGTTGCATCGGAGCGCTGGCGTACAGGTGGTCGATATAGCCCGTTACGCGAGACTGAACAACGTCAGCGAGCGACTCATCGAATTGAGTCGCACCTACCGCGTCAAATCCAGTCGCGACGTTGACCCGACGAACTGCGGCATATCGAATCCCAAGATTTTGTTGAAGTCCCGAGTCAATCTTTATACCGGTCGAGCCACCTTCGTCCGCGAATACGGGCTCGAGCTGCATGTTCATGAATGGCGATTTGCCCGGCTTGTCGAAGTGCTGGTTCGGCACCATCGGGTCATGCCAATACAAAACTTTGCGCGCCGTCTTCGAGTCTACTTTGCCATCGGGTGCCGGGGCCGCCATCGCGTTCGTGTTGCCGTCGGAGTGGCGGGTCCCCGCGATGTATCCCGCAGCGAGTAAAGCCGCTCCCGCGAACAGTGCGAGGACAGCACGAGTCAATTGTTTCTTGTTCATGTCTTTCTCACTGTCCGAGGGTCATTGACGGCGGCACGACCTGATACTCAAGCTGAGCCCAGGTCAGGGAGGCATCGCGCTGAAGGTCGAGAACCTGCAGACGTGCGTCGAGTACGCCTCGTTTCGCAGCGAAGGTGTCAGCAAGTGAGCCAGTGCCCGCTTTGTAGGCCGCAGTAGACAGCTGAAGGCGCTGGTCGGCCGCTGGCAAGAGGGACGCGGTCAGGTTGGACACGCGCTCGCGCCCGCTCGCTAACGTGGCGGACAAATTGCGGATGTCGGCATCAACCTGTCGTTGCGCGTCTTCATACATCAGTCGAGCCTTAGTACCCAGCTCCGCTTTTTCCGCGGTATCGCGGTCCTGACGGTCGCGCTTGTTCAGGGGAATCGGGATGCTTACACCGACCGAGACCATGTCCGAGAACTGGCCGCCGCGCTTCTGGTACGACACTTCCCATGTCCAGTTCGGACTCTGGTTGCTATGGGCGACAGCAGTATCCGCATCGGCAACGGCTATTTCCGAGGAGGCGCTGATGAGCGCTGGTTCGACACGCTGAAGTTCTTCGGGCGGGAGAGATTGGACGACCGACTGGGGCGCTGGCGGCTCGCCTGCAACGTCCGACACCGGCGCAGCGGTCCATCGCGATAGTCCGATAAGGGCGGTCTGCAGCGACTGCTGGGCTTTTAGAAGCTGGTCGCGTGTCTGCGCGAGCATGAGCTGGGCTTGCGTCACATCACCAGCGCTGGCTTTCGCCCCTCGGTAGGACGCCTGCGTCGCAGAAAGTTCATGCGTCATGTGGTCGACCAACTCCTGCTGCAAAGACAGCGCCTTCTTTGCATAGGCGGCGTTAAGCCAGGCTGTCGCGGTTTGCTGCCGCACGTTGACGAGTTGTGCGAGATAGCCTGAGCGTTCCCGGTCGACCTGCTGATTGGCGAGTTCCGAGCGAAGCCGCCGTTTCTCGGGCGACACCCACTCTTGTTCGATGCCAATGCGCCGCTGGGTCATGAAATCCTGGCCAATGGTGAACCGTTGCGACCCATTGATAGGCAAGTTATCGACACCTGCTTTCAGCGTCGGGTCGGGTAACAAGCCAGCGCTGACCGCCGTTTGCGAACTTGCGCGGACTGAAGACTGCGCGGCCTGCATCGAGGCGGACCGGTCGGTTGCCGATTGCAATGCAGCGTCGAGCGTTAAAGGTGTTTCCTGAGCCTGGGCGGCAGCGCTAACAAAAAGGGCGAGCGCGGCCAGCGCGAAAGCACGCGCAGATGCACGCCGGAATGCCGGCATGCCAATATTTGAATGCATGTTCCAACCCCAAACGGTCGAATCCCATAGGGAATCACGTCCTAAACGTAGGACGACCACGCCGCGGTAGCGGCGAACTGGCGACGGGAGTTAGATAGCGCGAGGGGGTTTCCACAAGCCGTCAGGCTCGCGGACGAACAGCACTTGAATGTATTGGAAAACAACTGGTCGGAACGCACCTGCTGGTCGAGCGACCTGCGGTGTGGAAACCGGGTGATATAGGCTGCCCATTTGGCATTGCGCCGTGACTTTACACAGCGCGCGCTTCGATTTGTTATCTTGACTCGCAGGTGCAGCCATTGATTCGCAACCAGGCATTGACTCCGACATTGCACTACCAGAGTCGGCCATCGTCGCCTGCATGGGACATTGTCCAGCCGTGCCGCTGGCCGCCAGCCCGGTAAGGGGCAGCACCGCGCAAAGCAACACAACGAACAATGTACGCAGGAATTTCATGGCGGGAATTATAGCTCAGCGTTTTATTCTGTAGACGGACACATGCTAGCAAAACCCGGGACGTTTCCGCCGACTACCGACCTTCGGTCGCATGTGCCTCACCACGCACTGCTCGCGCCAGCAATGCACGATAAACGTTACAAAGCGTAGGAAGGTCAATCCCCACGCGTTGCTGCCGATAGGCCGTTGGAAATTGGCACGCAGTTCGCAGGTGTGTGGCGACGCACTGACGGCCCAGCTCCGGCCCAAGGTATGAGAGACTTAAGTGTCAAACATTGCCTCGTCCGAGGAACAGCTCCGCTATTTCCTTGTTGTGTGCATCAAAGGAGTCGGGTGCCTCAAACGCACCCTTGGCTACTCCAATGCGTTTTCCTGCCGGTACAGCCTCCAATGAAACCAGTTTGGCTACAGGACGACCGTCTCGGGCAATGATTATTTCGCGCTCTCGTCCCTGTTCGATGGCCTGCACCAAGCGAGACAGCGTGATTTTCGCTTGCAACATGTTGACGACTTTCATTGAGTATTCCCCCTGTCTGACCGAACTGAACCTGCGGGCGGTTAAATCGACGCTATCCGAAAATCAGGTAATCACCCGCATGGCATTATCAGCCAAAGACCCGCAGGAGCTATTCGCATTGCAGGCAAGGCGGGCGCAAGCCGCAATGGAAGAAGCACGGTCGTACTGATGGCACGTGAGTAACATCATGTTCAACACCCAGGCCGAAGTGGCCGCGAGCTCCGAGGCCCAATTCAAGCAGCAACAGCAGAATATGCAGGCGTTCGTAGACACGGTCGCGAACCATGCCCCGGCGGGAAGCGAAGCCGCGGTGAGTGCGATGCAATCAGTAGTTACGGCCACCAGTGAGGCGACGAGAGCAACGATTGAAGCCAGTAAAAAAAGCCGCTGAAAAAGCACTGGAGACTGCCGAAAGCAACATTGACGCAGCAGCTTCCGCCTCAAACAGAGCGACCAGACAAGCCGTTGAACAAGTCAGAGCTGCCACAAAAAGATAAGTGCTAGTCGTCCAACAGCAACATCCGACTCATGAAAACTCCAGCTTCGTGAGGGTTCGGCGTGGGTGATGCGCCTTCCCCTTTGCTCTTGCGGCGAATGGGTCATATTTAAATGCTTGCTGAACGTTTTCGCGATTATGATTATACTTAAGTATTAATCTGCAAAACTAACGTACAGGCAACGCCATTTAATAATATCGTATTACATAAGAAGAATTCTTGGCAGCGCCGCGAACTTCCCGTAATAAGGATATTGAATGAATGTGCTCGTCGTCGA
>Ga0185299_10002230_pt1 | contig 31143 bp, 34 predicted proteins | sample PaiPotPPA55metaG_FD_128002 | JGI IMG/M metagenome (GOLD analysis project Ga0185299, IMG submission 128002) | Iron sulfur acid spring bacterial and archeal communities from Banff, Canada, to study Microbial Dark Matter (Phase II) - Paint Pots PPA... ...
TACGGCGCCGCTGGATTTACTTGGGGAGTGATCGCGTTGGAATTTCCATCTTCTCGCGGCACCTGGGCGCCCGGAGACTTCGGTCACGATCGCCTTGAACTCGGATCATTTGTATGAGCGCGACCGAAAGCAACTTCCTTGGCGTGCAGCCCGTCGAGAAACGCCATCGGTTCGACGAAGCGGCGCTCGGGCGCTGGATGCGGGCGAACGTGGACAGATTCGATGGTCCGCTCACGGTGCTGCAATTCAGGGGCGGTCAATCAAACCCCACCTATCGATTGGACACTCCGGGCGGAAAGTACGTTTTGCGTCGCAAGCCGTTCGGCGTGTTGCTGCCGACCGCTCATGCAGTCGATCGCGAATATCGACTGATCACCGCCTTGGAGACCGTGCGGTTTCCCGTTCCGCATGCCTACGCGATATGCCGGGATCCGACCGTCATCGGTGCGATGTTCTATCTGATGGAAGCGGTGGAGGGAACAATCCATTGGGACGCGGCTCTACCGAACCTGACCTCGGATACTCGTCGCAAAATCTACGAAGCAATGATCTCGACCCTGGCGAATCTTCACCTCATCGACTACACGGCCATAGGTCTTGGCGATTATGGCCGTCCCGGAAACTATTTTGCCCGGCAAATCGAGCGTTGGACGAAACAATATCGCGCATCCGAGACCCGACGAATCGATGAAGCGGAACGCTTAATGGAGTGGTTACCGAAGAGCATTCCCGAACAGACGCGGACTTCGATCGTCCACGGGGACTATCGGATCGACAACCTGGTGCTTGCGGGAAGCGGCGATCGGATAGCCGCCGTGTTGGACTGGGAGCTGTCGACCTTGGGTGATCCGCTGGCAGATTTGAGCTACCTGTTGATGCATTGGGAACTGCCGGCGAGTGAGCGCGGAGCGCTCGGCGGATTGGACTTGAAGGCCCTCGGGATTCCGACGCGCGACGACGCGCTGTTGCTCTACTGTACACGCACGGGGCGTTCCGGCGTACCGAACCTGGACTGGTATTTTGCCTACAACGTGTTTCGCTTGGCGTGTATTTTTCAGGGAATTGCCGGGCGGGTACGAGACGGAACCGCCGCGAATGCCAATACTGCCGACGCGGAATCCCGTACCCCGCGTTTGGCGAAGATCGCTTGGGATTTTGCGCTGCGTGCCGGCGCCTGAGAAAATAAACACTTTGGCCGCACGACCAGCCGATCCTTACACGAAAGACGGAACCCACATGTCCCTATTTGATCTGACCGACAAGGTAGCCATCGTTACGGGCTCTTCGAGGGGGATCGGCCGTGCGATCGCGCTGCGGATGGCCGAACAGGGTGCGCGAGTAGTCATCGCATCGCGCAAGCAGGAAGCTTGTCAGGTCGTGGTCGATGAGATAACGAGCGCTCACGGAGACGGTCGAGCGATCGCGGTTGCCGCTAGCATCTCTTCCAAAGAGGCACTGCGCCATCTGGTCTCCGAGACCAATAACCGACTTGGCCCCGTCGATATCCTGGTCTGTAATGCCGCCAGCAACCCTTACTATGGTCCGCTTGGCTCCATCAGCGACGAGCAGTTCCGTAAAGTGCTCGACAACAACATCCTGTCGAATCACTGGCTCGTGCAATTGACCGCGCCCCAGATGATCGAGCGCGCAGACGGTGCCATCATTTTCGTTTCTTCCATCGGTGGGCTCAAAGGCTCGCCCGTGATAGGCGCTTACAACGTCTCCAAGGCGGCCGACATGCAACTCGCGAGAAACTATGCGGTGGAGTATGGACGGCACAACGTACGGGTGAACTGCATCGCGCCGGGGCTCATCCGCACGGATTTCGCGCGCGCGCTGGTTGAAAATCAGGAGACGTTGAAGGCCGCGCTTGCGACAACGCCGCTGAAGCGAGTCGGTGAAGCCGATGATATCGCGGGCGCGGCGCTATTTCTGGCGTCCGCCGCGGGACGATTCGTTACCGGCCAGACCATCGTGGTGGATGGGGGCATAACCATCGCCAGCGGCGCGATGGGCATGAGTTAATCTTCTGATGAGTGGCACCGCTCCCATTCTATTGTTTCTGGTATGGGGAGCGCCCGAGATGTAGGCCGGCGTCGACAATTAACGTCTCACCCGTGATATGCCGGGAAGAGGGCGAGGCGAGGAAGACCGCCGACACCGCTATGTCTGCGGCGGTCGAGGCAACTTTCAACGGTGTCATTGCCACAACGTTTTCGCGAAGTTTATCGAGCGAAGCCTTCTGAAGGCTCCGGCCGTACCAAGGGGTATCGATAAAGCCCGGGCATATCGCATTGACGCGGATCTTCGGTGCCAACGCGCGCGCAAGCGATATGGTCATGGTGTTAAGTGCCCCCTTCGAGGCGGCGTACGGCACTGAACTGCCGACGCCGTTAACACCGGCGAGCGAACTCGTGTTTACGACGGCGCCAGGCATATCCCCTGCTGCCAATAGGGTGCGCGCCGCACGAATCATTTGATAGGCGCCAACCACGTTGACGTGGTAGAGCCGCAGGAAATCTTCCGCCGACACCGCGTCCATGTCTGCGTGATCCTGGGCGAACTTAGTGACTCCCGCATTATTGAACAGCGCATTGATACGACCGTAGGGCTCCACCGTTCGCGCGATCAAACGGCAGGCAGCGTCATCCGAGACGTCCGCCTGCACTAAAATGGGCTCCGCGCCTTGGGTGCGCACGAGGTCGGCGGTTTCTTCAGCCTCGGCGACGTTGCGCGAATAGTTGATCACGACGGTCTTTGCGCCTCGCTTCGCTCCCTCGACCGCGATGGCGCGCCCCAAACCAGTTGAGCCGCCGGTGACCACGATGACGTGGCCGTCGAAATCCCTACTCATTGGATCTCCCCAATCATCGATGTTTCCAATTATCCGTTGCGCTTCCGGGGCATGACTTACCTCACTCCAGCACTAGTCTGGCGATTTGTGGGTGATCGTCAAAGGTGTTTATATGAATACATTGTATCTGCGAGCACGATGACCAACTTTCCATAGGCGCTGATGTATCGCTCTGACAGATACGCAGCATCTTCAGACACGGTTTCGATAATTGTGATCGATGCTCTATCCTCGCCGTCCCGCGGTCCCCACGCCGGAGCATTTAGGGAGCTAACACTTTGGATTTTTCACTTTCGGAGAAGCAGGAACACTGGCTGAGGCGCGTTCGCGAATTCATGGACTCGCGCATCTACCCTGCCGTGACTGCCGTACGCGATGAGTTTGCCACCATGGGGGCCGATCGCTGGCAGCCCTCGCGGAAGATCGAAGAGCTCAAGGCGCAGGCCAAAAGAGAAGGTCTGTGGAACTTGTTTTTACCGCCCTCGAGCGAGCATGACTCGGCGGAATTCCTGGGAGCGGGCCTTACCAATCTCGAGTATGCCTTGTGCGCTCAGGAGATGGGACGAGTGCCCTGGGCCTCGGAAGTGTTCAATTGCTCGGCGCCTGATACCGGAAATATGGAAGTGATACACCGGTATGGGAGCGCCGCGCAGAAGGCCAAGTGGCTGAAGCCCCTGCTGGCCGGGGAGATTCGCTCGGCTTTTCTGATGACGGAACCTCTTGTCGCCTCCTCGGACGCGACCAATATCGAGACCTCGATACGCAGGGATGGCGATGGCTACGTCGTCAACGGCCGCAAATGGTGGTCGTCGGGGGTAGGCGACCCTCGATGCAAGATTGCAATCGTGATGGGCAAGACCGATCCGAGTGCGGCTCCCCATAGCCAGCAGTCGCAGATTCTCGTTCCTCTCGACGCCCCGGGCGTGCGAATACTGCGCATGCTGCCCGTGTTCGGTTATGACGATGCGCCGCATGGCCATGGCGAAGTGCTGCTCGACAATGTCCGTGTGCCTGCGGAAAACCTCCTGCTGGGAGAGGGTCGCGGCTTCGAGATCGCGCAGGGTCGGCTCGGTCCAGGTCGAATTCACCACTGCATGCGCACGTTGGGTGCGGCCGAATTGGCACTGGAACTCATGGTCAAGCGGCTGATGTCGCGTGTCGCCTTTGGCAAGACGATCGCCGAGCACTCGGTGTGGGAACAGCGAGTGGCAGAGGCGCGGCGTGACCTCGAAATGACGCGGTTGTTGTGTTTGAAGGCCGCCGACCGCATGGACAAATTCGGCAACAAGAGCGCGCGCTTGGAGATTGCGATGATCAAAGTGGCAGGTCCGCGAGTGGCACTTCGGATCATCGACGATGCCATACAGGCGCACGGCGGCGGCGGTGTATCGGAGGATTTCCCGCTTGCCGCGAGCTATGCCCATATCCGAACGCTGCGCATTGCTGACGGCCCTGACGAAGTGCATAACCGCAGCATCGCTCGCATGGAGTTCGCTCGCTACAGTAGTGCCTCGTCCGCCCGATGAGTATCCTCCATTTGGCTTCTTTGAAATTCCTCGAATTGTTGAATTTATTCAATGGCATAGGTATAGCGACGGAGCCGGACCGCAGCTAGCGCGGAACCCATCTGAGGCAGCGATGCGGGCTATCTGAAGAAACGCCTTTGACAATCCCTGACGCTCCGCTATCTTCCATCCATGCGTTCCGCGGGGAACCCTTTGGATGCCGTGCTTTACTTGCGCCGGGTACCAAAGAGGCGGCGGACGCCGGGGTTGAGGGGGCCGAGAAGCCGGCGGCGATCGATTGTTCCAGACATTCGTCTGCGTGGCTGGGTAATCGACCGAAGCGGGAATGTATCGCGAAATCGTGATTGCATCAGGCGGCCCTGAAATATGAGCGGACCAAAGAGGTAGTTTTTTATTATGAGCGCCAGAACCGATTCGACTATTACAAAGGAACAAATGCTTACCTGCCCCGGCGTGATGCCGGCGCCGCGCAATCAGTGGTACGTCGCAGCGCTATCGAGCGAAGTCAGTCGCAAAGTGATGACTCGGCAGATCCTCGATGATCATGTCGTATTTTTCCGCACCGAAGATGGAACGGCGGTGGCACTTGCAGATCGCTGTCCGCATCGAGGCGTGCCTTTGTCAATGGGTACGGTTCAGGGGAACGGCATTCGCTGCGCGTATCATGGATTCGAATTCGGCAAGGCAGGTATATGCACGCATATACCCTCGCAAACTACGATCGTGGACCAGCTTGCAGTTCGTTCGTACCCATTATTTGAAGTGGGCTCCTATATATGGATTTGGATGGGTCTTCCCGCCGAACGCGACGATTCCCTTCTACCTGATATGTATGCACTCGGCCTGACGCGGCCGGGTTACAAAGTGACGCCCTTGTTCGTGATGGAAATCGGCTGCAATTTTCAGATGCTACATGAGAATCTCCTGGATACCTCGCATATCACATTTCTCCACCCCGGCATGATAGACGGCGGGAATATGGCGAAAGCGAGCTTCAATACGAGCTACAAAAACGGTCGCGTAACAATCTCTCGGGATGTAACGGAAACCCCGACGGCGATGATGGCGCGTACGTTCCATTTGAAGCATGCGGACAATAGGCCCGTAAAGCGAACATTGGTAACCGATGCCATACCGCCGCACCTCAGTGTTATCACGAATATTTTCACCTATCCGGACGAACCTGACGCCCCGGAGCACATCCTCATCAATCCGCAAGGCGTGACACCGAGTGGCAAGAATCGTTGCTTCAATTTCATGGTCGTCTCCTCCTCCTACCAAGATGAGCAGCCTCCAGACGCTATCCCACATATCCAGAAACTTGTCGAGCAAGACAAAGTGGTACTGGAGGCTGTTCAGAGGCGGTTCGATGAAGAGGGCTGGGATTTGCCGGAAATCAGCGTCCGCGCCGATGCCGCCGCGCTCAACTTTCGCAAGAAAATGGCAGCCTTGGTCGAAGAAGAGCGCCGCCGCCTTGCTCCGAAGGCCTTGCAGAGCGCTTAGCGCAGACCGAGTACACTGAACATGTTCGAACCGTTTCCCGGAAATTACGTATGGAATCTGGCCACGAACCTGGCGCTTTACGTCGGCGGCAACCATGGCGAAATCGACGCTGCTTGCCGCCCTCTTCGCGAAGCGGGGGTTCGTGGCGAGGACGCTGGCACCGCTGAGTTCTTTGAGAGCTGGATCAAGTTGGCCGATCGCGTTGCCGCGAATGCGGAAGCGGACCTGAGGAAGGGACGAGCCTTAAGTGCGGCGACGAAGTTGCGACGCTCGTCAATCTACTACCAAACGGGCGAGCGCATGCAAGCGCGCGATTATCCACCTCGGCGGGAAGCGTATGTCAGGGCGCTCAGTACGTTCCAGCAATCGATCGCACTGAGTCGTATGCCGATCGAACGCGCTGAAATCCCGTACGAAAAGTCGAGCTTCCCGGCGCTGTTCTGGAAAGCGGAATCGCGCGACGGTCGGCGGGCGCCGGCGGTGGTGTGCTGCAACGGATTGGACAGCACCAAGGAACTGGTCATCTGGACGGGCATTGGCCGCTCCCTTACCGCGCGTGGCATATCGGTGCTGTGTATTGACCAGCCCGGGTCCGGCGAAGCGCTGCGCTTGAAGAACCTTCCAGGCGTCTACGATAGTGAGCGCTGGGCCTCGCGCGCGGTGGACTATCTGGAAACCCGAAGCGATGTAGACAAATCACGGATCGGCATGTTTGGGCTCTCGCTGGGCGGATACTTTGCGCCGCGAGCGGCGGCGTTTGAAAAGCGTTTTGCGCTTTGTGCCGTTCTGGGTGCGAACCACAACTGGGGCGAATTGCAGAAGCGCCGTCGTCACCGCGAGGGCGAGAACCCGGTTCCGCATTACTGGGACCACGTGATGTGGGTATTCGGCAAGCCCGATATCGACGCCTTCATGGCTTGGGCGCCCTCGATGTGCCTCGACGGCGTAGTCGACAAGATCACCGTCCCGTTTCTCGTCACGCATGGGTCGGGTGATCGTCAGATTCCCATCGAGTACGCGCACCAAAGCTATGAACAGGCGATCAACAGCCCCAAGCGCGAATTGCACGTCTTTACCCCCGACGATTACGCAATCGAACATTGCGAAGCGGACAACGGCACCGTGGGATGTGATTACATCGGCGACTGGATTGCCGAGACATTTGGTTTACCGGTCGCATGAACATGAAAAGCAATACAGGCTCAGGTCACGAGTCCCGCTCGCCAGGAATGGCCGGCGCGGCTCACCGGTAGCGAACGAAGAGGATACATATTTTGGCCATCCTGGGAATTGAAAGTCTGATCTACGGTGTCGATGACATGGAGACGTGCACGCGTTTCTGGAACGACTTCGGTCTTACTCCGATTACGCGCTCCGCTCGCGAGAGCGTTTTCGAGGTTGCCACCGGATCTCGTTTGGTGGTGCGCGCGCGCGCCGACTGCGGCGTTGCCGATTGGTTCGACGGCAACGGCGTGAAGCTGGTGATTTGGGGAGTAGATACGCGCGAGAATTTGGAGGAGCTGGTTGCCAACGTGAAGTGCGACCGCGAGGTTCGCCGGGATCCGGACGGCACTGCCTACGCGGTGGCGAATGACGGCATTCCGTTTGGTCTGCGGGTCTGGAACAAGCGTCCCGTCGTGTCCGCTCCCGACGAGGTGAATGCGCCGGGAAACATCAAGCGGCTCAATCAGCACCGTAAATGGCGCCTGCGCGCGCTTCCCAAGACGCTGAGCCACGTCGTCTTCTATTCCAAGGACTACGTGGCGTCTTATGAGTTCTACCGCGATCGCCTGGGCTTTCGCTTGAGCGATCATTCGGAGGGACTGGGCGCGTTCGCCCGTGCGGACGGAACGCATGAGCATCATAGTATCTTCTGGTTGAGCGCCGACGTGCCGTTCGCGTCGGGCAAGGCCTCGTTCATGCACGCCGCTTTCGGCCTCGAGGATATCGATGAGGTAATGTTGGGCGCCAACATCATGGCGCAACGGGGTTGGCTGGGAGAGGAGGGACACAAGCTGGGCGGCCTCTCGCGCCATCGCATCTCATCGGCGATTTACTACTATGTGCACAATCCCAATGGGGGGGAAGCCGAGTATACCTGCGATACCGATTATCTCGACGATAACTGGATCCCGCGGGTGTGGAATTGGAAATTCGGCGCCGTACTTTGGGCGCACGACAGACTCGCGATGTTCGGACCCATCGAGGCGGGGTGGGAGGTACGGCTGGATCCCGAAGGGCGCTCGCTCGATCCGTTCCGTGTAATCGGCAGCGAGACCGGGAAATCGAATGTGCACATAAAGGACCTGACGGTCGAAAGCCAAAATCTCGTTTGAGGGAAGCAAGGTTGAATGGGATTCGCATCACTCGGGGTCCTGCGATCGTGGTCGGTTGCCGGGTTTCCCAACATTACTGAATATCTAAGGATCGGCACTATGTCGAAATCTTTCCGGCGCATCGTCACCGGCCACAATCACAAGGGCGTGGCCATCGTCGCAAGCGATACCAGCCCCTCGGAGCAGAGGCCGATGGGCCCGAATGGCCCTCGTTTCTTCGAAGTTTGGAATACCAGCGGGGCACCGGCCGCCATCGATCGCTTCAGCGTGGATCCGCCGGTCGCCGGACTCGTGCTCACCCCACCGGTGCGCGGCACCCGTATCCGGGTCAACGAATTTCCTCCCGAGTCCGCGCAAGACTCCTCGCCCGACACGGCAGAAGCCTTAAAGCAATTCGAGAATATCGGCGGGGCAAATGCCTTCACCGGCGGCCATGGCAGTGATCGTCATGCGCTCATGCATCGCACGTCCACCATCGACTACGGCATCGTGCTCGAAGGGGAGATCACTTTGATCCTCGATGAAGACGAGACAGTGGTGAAAGCCGGCGACATCGTCATCCAACGCGGTACCAATCATGCCTGGGCCAATCGGGGCACGACGAACTGTCGCATTGCATTCATCCTGGTCGACGGCCAGTTCGAAGACGGACTATGAGTGCGGGCTCGCCGGTGCAGTGTCGGTTGAACGTATGACGCAGCTTCTGGTGACCAATCGCGCGGGGGAGGAAAAGGCCGTCGATGCCAAAGGCGGCCAATCACTCATGCAGGCGCTGCGCGACCTGGGGTTCGACGACATTTTGGCGATCTGTGGAGGTGTGTGTGCATGCGCCACTTGCCACGTCTACATCGATCCGTCCTATCTCGACCGTCTTCCGCCCATGGGAGAAGATGAAGCGGCGTTGCTCGAAGGTTCCGAGTGCCGCACACCGGAATCGCGCCTCTCCTGCCAACTTCCTTGCGACGATATCCCGTCCGGTCTGAAAATTCGCATTGCGCCCGAGGACTGATGCAGCGCGGCGTACCATATCTTGCGATGGCGGTTGGCGGACTTTCCAGGCCCTCGCGCAAACCTGCGCCTCTCGGATAAGGAGCAAGGACGCAGATGTCGGCAGCTGACCTTTGGAACGGCAATTTTACTCCGCTGCCTGCAATTCTCGCGGCTCATGCGGCCGACAGGCCGAAAGCGATTGCAGTCGTCAATGACAATCGATCGATCAACTATCGTGACTTCAATGCGCTGGTCGATCAAGTTGCCGCATCTCTGCAGAGAGACGGTGTACTGCCGGGACAAGCGATTGCCATCTGTGCAGCGACGAGCGCCGAGTATCTTGCGACCTTTCTGGGCGCATTGCGTGCGGGTGTCGCGGTCGCTCCTCTAGCCCCATCCTCGACGCCGGGTCAACTGCTAACGATGCTGGAAGACTGCGCCGCACGTTTTTTTTTCGTGGACCATGACACCGTTCGTCCGGCCAGCGGCGGCGCGATGCACCGCAAACTCGTGAACTTGGAAGGTGTATTCGGTGGAGAACCCTTTGCTATCTGGTTGAGCAAACCCGGCAGCCGGCCCGCTGCAATCACTATCGACCCGGAGTCGCCATTCAATATCATCTATTCCTCCGGCACTACCGGTGCACCGAAGGGAATCGTGCAGAGTCACGCCATGCGCTTTGGGTTCGTGCGCATGCTAGCCGCCTATGACTATACGCCCACTACAGTCTCGCTGATATCGACGCCGCTGTATTCGAACACCACGCTAGCCAGCGTGTTGCCGACTCTAAGCGTGGGTGGAACGCTGGTCCTGATGAAGAAATTCGACGCGAAGCGCTTCGTGCAACTGGCCGCCAAGCACCACGTGACGCATGCAATGCTCGTTCCGGTGCAATACAACCGCATTATGGCGCTGCCCGACTTCGATGGATACGATCTCTCGAGCTTCGTCGTGAAGTTCTCGACATCGGCCCCTTTCTCCGGCGAGCTGAAGGCGGATGTGCTCGAACGTTGGCCGGGCGGGCTGGTGGAGTTCTATGGGATGACCGAAGGCGGAGGAGTCTGCGTCTTGGAAGCACATCGATACCGGCACAAGCTGAGCTCGGTCGGGCGACCGGTAATCGGCCATGATATCCGCCTTATCGGCGAGGACGGCAACGAGGTTCCACCCGGCGAGCCCGGCGAAGTCGTTGGGCATTCGAAAGCGATGATGACGGGCTATCACAATCAGCCCGGAACGAGTGCGGATGCCGAATGGTTCGACAGCACCGGCAAGCGGTTCATCCGCACGGGCGATATCGGCAAATTCGACGCGGATGGTTTCTTGACGCTCGTCGATCGCAAAAAGGACATGATCATATCCGGGGGATTCAATATCTACCCGAGCGACATCGAATTCGTCATCGTCCAGCATCCGGATGTTCTGGAGGCGGCTGTCGTCGGCATGCCGTCGAAACGTTGGGGCGAGGCACCGGTGGCCTTCGTAACGCCGAAGCCTGGGCGCCAACTCGATGCCGCCGTCCTCGCTGCCTTCGTGAATGGGAGGGTCGGCAAAGTCCAGCGGCCGGCCGCCTATGAATTCCTCGATGCTCTCCCGAGATCCGGCATCGGCAAGGTTTTAAAGCGCGAACTGCGTGACCGAAAAGTAAACGTGGAGTAAACGCCGGCATATGTCAACGAATGAGAAAACTGCGACCCGTGAAGATGCGGGCAACGTGCGCGTGCCCGAGGCCATACCGCTCGATGAATACCGTAATCAGGTCGGAATGCTGCTGGGAGTATCCGACTGGTTCGTCATCGAGCAGGGCACAATCAACGAATTTGCCGATGTCACTCGCGATTGGCAATTCATTCACATCGATCCCGTACGCGCCAAAGAAACGCCGTTCGGCGGAACGATCGCACATGGTTTGTTGACGCTGTCATTGGTATCGGCGATGTCGTTTACCGCAGTTCCTGCGATCGCGGGTGCACAGATGGTCATCAACTATGGATTTAATTCGATCAGATTCATCAGTCCCGTGCTTTCCGGCAGTCGCGTGCGGGGGAGTTTCAAACTCAAGCAGTTCGTGGAGCGTCAGCCGCGTCAATGGCAGTCGACGCTCGACGTGCGCGTCGACATCGAGAATGTCTTAAAGCCTACGCTTATCGCCGAATGGCTGATATTGACGACGTTTTGAGATCTCGTATCAATGCAACCGGGGCGACAGTGCCGCTCATGAGTCGTCACGGATGTTCGTAGCAACAAAATGGAGAATGCGATGCTCAATGTGTACCTGATGATCGCGATTGCGGCTGTCGCGAACGTGGCTACTGTGTACTTCATGAAGTTATCAGCCGGCCTGACGGTGCCGTGGCCCATCTTCGCGATGTTGATCGCCAATCTTTTCACTAATTGGTTCCTGGGCCGCGCATTCGCCGGCGGCGCTCCCGTCGGAGGCGCCGTGACCATGTTGGTCGTGGGCGTCATGGTGGGCTCGCTGATCGTGGGCCTTTCCTTTGGCGAGCGAATTGTACCCATTCAGGCAGTCGGCGCCGTTATCGCCATCATCGGCGTCATCATATGCAACCTCGCGCCGCACGCGACATAGGCGCAACGGGACATGCGATCTCCCCGGAGAAGTAGCCATGCTGATTAAGAAGGGCAAGGGCCCCAATCCACTCAAGGGCTGGCAGGTCGACAGGTCGGCGATCCGCACGATAGGGCAGGATCTGCGGCGCCCGGAATGCATTCTTGCAGAACGCGACGGTACCCTGTGGGCGGCCGACGCGCGAGGCGGCGCCATGCGGATCAACCCAGACGGGACGCAAGCGCTCATCGCCCAATCGCCTGACGATCACTTCGATTTGCGGGTGAACAGTGAGCAGAGCCTGCTCTTCGGCACGTTACCGAACGGTCTCGCCTTTTCCAAGACTGGAGACATTCTCATTGCCAACTTCGGCACCGATCGCCTCGAACTCATGACGCGCGACGGCAAGATTCGGACGCTGCACGACAGCCTGGATGGGAAGCCGCTCGGCAAGGTCAATTTCGTCATGCGTGATTCGAGAGACCGCATTTGGATAACGGTGTCGACCCGGGTGAATCCCTGGGACAAGGCACTGCGGTCGACCTTGGCGGACGGGTACATCCTGCTGTTGGACGAGCACGGCTTACGTGTCGCGGCCGAGGGTTTTGCCTTCACGAACGAAGTGAAGTTCGACGCCGACGAGGAGTGGCTGTACATCGCCGAGTCGGCGGCGAAACGCGTTACCCGGATGCGCGTCACGGCCAAGGGCGAACTCACGGATCGTGAAATCTATGGGCCGGCCAATCTGGGCGATGGATTCATCGATGGGATCTCCTTCGACAGCTACGGCAATCTCTGGGGCACTATGGTCATCGCCGATCGCCTGATTGCCATTACGCCCCAGGGAGACGTTCTCGAACTTTTGGATGACGGCAATCACGAGGCCAACGCACGCGCCGAGGCGGAATATGCGACGGGTAATCCGATCAGCTTCGAAACCTTGAATGCCACAGGTGGGTCGATTGCGACGTGGCTTGCATGCGTGACATTCGGCGGCGCCGACCTAAAAACTGCTTATCTCGGTGGATTGAAGGCGAGTACCATTCCCTACTTTGAATCACCTGTCGCCGGGCTGCCGCTCGCTCACTGGTAGGCTGTCGAGGGGCGTACGCCTCAGATTTCGAGGGAAATCTTCCCAAAGTGTTTGCCGGCGGCCTGGTATCGAAAAGCCTCGGCGAGCTCCTCTAAAGTGAAATGGATGTCGATAACGGGCTTGATGCGGGTGGCCTCGATCGCACGAATCATCTGTTGTTGCTGAACTCGCGAACCGACGGTAATACCGGTGACACGGATCTGCTTCAGCATCAATAGTGCGGTGGGAATCGCGCCCTGCAGGCCTGTCAGGATGCCTAGGAGGGCTATGTGTCCGCCGGGGCAGAGCGCGGCGATGGATTGCCCGATTGTTCCGGGGCCTCCGACTTCTACAACATGGTCCACACCCCGTCCACCGGTCCAAGCCTTGGCTGCTGCGCCCCACTTCGGCTCTTTTTTATAATTGATGAGATGATCCGCGCCGAGTGTCCTCAGCCTGGTGAGCTTTTCATCGGAGGAAGAGGTGGCAATCACAACAGCCCCCATTGCCTTGGCCAATTGCAAGGCGAATACCGATACGCCGCCGCTGCCTTGAACCAACACCACATCGCCCGCTTTCAGGCCACCTTCCACTACCAGCGCGCGCCAGGCGGTCAGTCCCGCCGTCGTGAGCGTCGCAGCCTCGGACGCAGAGTAGCCGTGTGGTGCGTGAGTGAAATGCGTGGCCGGAGCGGTCACACGCTCCCGCGCGTAACCGTCAATGCCATCACCGGGGGTCTTTGCAAAGCCACCTTCTTGAGGGCCGCCTTGTAACCACTCGGTGAAGAACGTCGAGACCACCAAATCACCGGGTTTGAATTCTTTGACACCTTCACCGACTGCGGATACTTCGCCGGCGCCATCGGACATGGGCACAAGGCCATCATTAAATTTCGAGCCGCCGCTTGCCACGACGTAATCGTGGTAATTGAGCGAACTGGCGCGAATCCGCACCTGGATCTCGCCCGGACCAGGCGACGAAGGTTCCGGCAGCTCAGCGGGCTCGAGCTTATCCAGTCCGCCGGGAGTTCTCAGACGTATGGCTCGCATGGTTCATCCTCGTGTGAAATGCCAGCTATCTGGAGTGCGTCACGCGATGGACGCGCCCCATCTCATTGATGCGCGTCGGCTGCGATCGTCGACCAACATTACGGCCAGGTTGGCCGGGACGACAGACGCTTCGCGCGATGACATGCATCGGTCCGAGCGATGCGTGTGGTTCGGGTATCTTGGGCGAAGATGCCACCTATCAATTAAAACGCCTTCGATCGCGCTGCAGATGCCGTACGCTCTCCTGGCACCAAAATGATGCGCTCAGCTCGGGCGCCTGCCGATACGGCGCGCATCGAGTCTCTCCGTGACGGGCAGCTTGAGGAGTTTTCATGCAAACCACCGAATCCGACCGCCGGCAGATTGCTCTCGCTCAAGAGTACTTCCGACGGGTTGATGCCGGCCGCGCCGATTTGACGGACCTGATGACCGAGGACGTCGAGCTCTATTTTCCAAAGTTTGGGATCGGTCGCGGTAAGGCCGCCTTCGGCGAGTTTGCCGCGGGCGTGGGACGCGTCTTCGAGTTGGTCGAACACGATTACCGTACCTACTCGTTCTTCTGTTCCGGAACGACTCTCGTGGTGGAAGGCACCACGCGTGGCCAGATGAAGAACGGTAAGTCCTGGGCGGCGGGGGAGACTCCCGGAGGGCGATTTTGCAATGTCTTTCAATTCCGGGGGGACCTTATTAGCCGCGTGTACATCTACCTGGATCCGGACTATGTCAGCGAGGACACGCCGCGGTTTCTCTGGGGGCGCGAGGGGCGCACCTGGTAAGAGGCAGAGTTGACCAAAAGCGGTGAAGGGGCTCATGGGCAGATTGACTGAGAAGGTGGCCATCATCACGGGCGCGGCGGGAGGGATCGGCGCTGCGGCAGCGAGGCTCTTTGTCGCGGAGGGTGCAAGTGTTGTGATTGCGGATATCAGCGATACACCGGGCCGGCAATTGGCACAAGAGTTGGGCGAGCGGGCCGTGTTTCAGAAGCTCGACGTCACGCAGGAAGCGGCTTGGGTGAGCACAGTCGAGCTCGCCCTCAGGCGATTCCACAAGCTGAACGTCCTGATCAACAATGCCGGTGTCTTCGTCCCTAAGCCTTTCCTCGAGACCACTCTGGAAGAGTGGGATGCCCATTACCGAGTCAATCAGTGGGGCATCTATCTGGGTATGCGGGCGGTCGTCGATTCCATGAGGGCTGCGGGGGCAGGTTCCATAGTCAACACCTCTTCAGGAGCCAGCGCGCGCGGGTTCCCCGGCATGTTTGCGTACGCCGCGACGAAGTGGGCCGTACGTGGCATGAGTAAGGCGGCCGCGCTCGATCTCGCGCCATTCAAAATCCGTGTCAACTGCATCATGCCCGGCATCGTGGACACTCCGATGTATCGATCCAATGGGCCGGAGCGGTGCGCACAGATGGACGCCGGCGTGCCACTTGGACGACGCGGTCAACCCACGGAGATCGCCGAGCTTATGGCCTTCCTAGTCTCCGACGCGGCGGCCTACTTTACGGGAGCAGATTTCATCATCGACGGCGGCGTACTGGCCTGACAACGCCGGTATGCCTGCCGTAGCCAAAAATGGGAGCGTAAGCCATTGAGCAACGTTCGGACTGCCCCTCGTGACTACGACGTCATCGCAGTGGGATCTGGCCACCATGGGTTGATCGCTGCGGCTTATCTGGCGAAAGCCGGTAAGCGGGTTCTTGTGCTTGAGCGGCACGATTACATCGGGGGCGGATGCGTTACGAAGGAACTGGCACCGGGCTTCCTCTTTGACGAACACTCAACGGTGCATCAGGTCATCCTCTCCAATCCGCTGCTGAAGGCAGATGAGCTCGGGTTGAAGGCGCGATTCGGACTCGAATATATCTACCCCGATGCGCCATTTGCTTCGCTTTTTGACGATGGATCACTCCTGGTCTCCTACCGTAGTGTGGAGGCAACTGCGCAATCTATAGCCCAGTTCTCACGCCAAGACGCGGACGCGTACCAGCGCTTCTGCCGCATGGCATTGCAAGTCCATCCACTGCTGGAAGGGGCGTTGTTTTCGCCGGCGGTGCCTTTAGGGCCCATGATCTCGATGCTGAGCCAAAGCGTCGAGGGGAACGAATTGTTGCTCATGTCGCTCAAGAGCGGCCTGGACATCATCAGCGAATGGTTCGAGCATGAAAAGGTGCGGATGCATTTCGTCAAGTTGATGACGGAAAACCTGCAGACGCCCGAAGAGAAGGGAACTGGATTGGGCGCGCTTGCGATGGTGGGCGCTGTGCATGCAACCGGACTGGGCTTGCCCAAGGGCGGGTCCGGCCAGCTCACCGAAGCCCTCGCGCGCTGCATCGCTCATTACGGGGGCAAGATCCTCACCGGACGGGATGTGACACGCCTTGCGCGGAGTGGGAAGCGCGTGACAGGCATCGAGACGGCGGAAGGGGAGCGATACATGGCGCAGGATGCCGTGATCGGAGCCATCCACCCGCACCACTTGCGCAGGTATTTTCCGGACATCGATGAAGGTGTGCTTCGCAGGGCCGAGCGGGTACAGCCGGCGACCTACTCGTCGCTGGCCACTCACTATGCGTTGCGGGAGCCCGTGAGGTTTCGGGACTCCACCGGCAAAGCCGGAGGAGCGCTGCTGGTAGAACTGTTGCCATCCCGGCTCGAGAGCTTGCAGAGAGCCTTTGATGAGTATCGTTATGATCGGCTGCCCGACCCTCTGCCGCATTTCGGCGTGACCCAGCACAGCAGTCACGATCCGAGTCGTGCACCGGCGGGGAACGCGGTGTTCGCCGCGCTGACTTTTGCACCTTACAACATCGACAAGCGCGGCGGAGCCCACTGGGATTCGCTCAAGGAAACCTGGCCACGATGGATGCTGCGCGACCTGCAGAAGTGGCTCACCAATCTCGAGGCCGGCAACATCATCGCGAGCCGCAGTTACTCACCGCTCGACCTGGAGCGCTCCTCGTCCAGCTTTGTCCGCGGCGATATCCACGGCGCGGCACCGTTCTTTCACCAGATGAATGGACACCGGCCGACGCCTGATTTGGCCCACTACACCGTGCCCGGTGTGGAGGGGTTCTACCTGGTCGGGCCATTCATGCATCCAGGGGCCGGATTGACCGGCGCCGGTCGGGCCACCGCGATGCGCATCCTGCAGGATCTGGAAATCGATTTCGGCAAAGTAATCGCATGATGAAACTCTACAATCCGGACGGCACCGTGTTAATGACCATCACAGGGGTGAAACCGACGGGACGCTGTCTGATGATCGAAGGCAGCTTGTTTGGAGGCATGCCGATCACGACTCAACTTCGACCAGCGGAGGCGCGGGCCGGTCTGAAACTGCTGAGCTTTGGCAAATTGTTGTTCCTGATCAGTTTGTTCTGCCGTCGGAGCCCATGAGGATCTCGCTTATGAGTGGCATGTAACGGCCCTTGCTGCGCTGCGGCATCGCGGACGGCTGCCTTGTTATCATTTTTTGCAGGAAGAGTAAGGAGTCCCCGCTGCAGACCGCTTTGAAAACGTTCGGGTGCAAAACCCCTCTTTCTAGCCCCGGGGCTTGGGTCCTGCCCCACGGGTGCTGGTGGCCCGATGCATCGCTAGTGGGGACAAGGAGGTCGCCTGATTGCGCGCTGCGGAATAGACTGTTAGCTGCTCACTGCGCGCACCGTGATGTCTTGCGGTGTCCTGCGATACGCACCGCGCCTGTCACGCCAATCACCTAGGAAAAGTTTGCATGCATCTTCGCGGTCTAGACATGAACCTTCTAGTCGCGCTCCATGTGCTTCTCAGAGAGCGCAGCATCACCAAGGCCGGTGAGGAGCTGCACTTGAGTCAGTCTGGCATGAGTACCGCGCTGCGCAGGTTGCGCGACTTCTTCGACGACCAGCTGTTGGTTCCCATCGGCCGATCGATCGTGTTGACGCCGCTGGGCGAGTCTCTCGTCGAACCGGTGCAAAACATCATTCTCCAGGTCAAAACGCTGATCGACTACACGCCCGGATTCGATCCGAGGACTGCGGAGCGGCAGTTTACCGTCATGGCCTCCGATTATGCGGCCACAGTCTTCCTGGCGACACTGCTGCGGTATTTGAAGGATGCAGCTCCGGGGATCTCGGTTGATATCGTCTCCGTAGAGGACCAGCTGCATGGTCCGCTCGAACGCGGCGAGGTGGACATTCTCATTCAGCCTGAGCAGTTCCTGTCCCCCGACCATCCCGCGGAAAGACTGTTCGAAGACGAATATGTTTGTATTGTGTGGGAAGGAAACTCAAAGTTCACCGACCGGATCTCATTCGACGAGTATATGAGTGCGCATCATGTGGTCACGCGCTATGGCAAGACGCGGATGCTGACGGTGGACAGCTTGTACTTCCGCGATCTCAAACGACAGCGAACCATCGACGTCGTAACGATGAATTTCACCTTGATACCGCACTTCGTCTTTGAGACGGACCGGGTAGCCACTATCCACTCGCGCCTGGCGAAGATATTTTCGCGCCTGTATCCGTTGCGGATACTGCCGGTTCCCTTCGACATCCCGCGCATCATCGAGGGCGTGCAATGGCATCGCTATAACGATAAGCATCCCGCTTCGATCTGGCTCCGGGAATGTATCGTTCAGCAGGCCCGCAACCTCGGTCCGCCTCCGGGCATTCCCGGCGCGAACAGATCATCGTGACCACGATGGGACTCATCGATCGGCCCGGAGTGCTCGCTGACGCTCCAGGCCGATCAACGGCGCGCGGGATGGGCGCGAACCCCTGGACGGTCAGATCTTGATGAAGTTGACGGCCGCAAGCGCACCAAACGGCAGCGAAGCAAGCGGTCCGCCGACGTCGAGTGGACCGAGGTCGACCGGGAAATAGCCGGTCTGTTCGAGAAGCTTGCGGACCTCGGCCTTCGCATCGGCATCGTCGCCCGAATAGAACAGGACCCTCTGGCCGCCTGATACGTTCGGCTCCGGCAGGGCGTTAACGTCGAGGTGGTTGAATGCCTTGACGACGCGCGCACCCGGAACCAACGTGCGGAAGACTTGGCTGGAATGCTTACCGCCAAGATCGATTGCCTTGATGCCGTAGGCAGCGAGCGGGTTGTTCGGGTCCTTCGCGTCGGGTGACTCCGGGTCAAGAAACGCGACAGGATTGGTGCCGTCGATCACAATGCGGCCGTTCCAGGCAGGCAGGCCGCCTAGCGCCTTCTCGAGATCGACCCAGCGCACGGCTACCAAGACGATGTCGGCGCTCGCAGCTTCCTTTACGGTCCCAGCCTTGATTGAAGGCCCAAGCTCCTTGACAAGTCCCGCCAATGATTGCGGACCGCGGCTGTTTGCGATCGTCGCCGAGATCCCACTCTTTGCCAGCAGTCGCGCCGCGTTAGAACCGAGGCCGCCCGCTCCGATAATACCGATACCCATTCGTTGCTCCTATTGATGGTGGGGTCGAGTTGCTTCGGAACGGCAGCGCCCCAATGCTGTCCGTTCCATCACGTTCTGCATCGAAGCCGAACGAAACAATAGTGTGTCACTAACATAATTACAGTTTAACCCAAAAAATACTCACCACGCCAGTGGTATGCTGAACTTCCCAAGACGCGCCACCTCAGAAGCAATGTCGGCGATTGTGACTTTTGCCAATTCGTTCTCAAGCCCTTTCCTCGCCCGTATCAATGTCGGTTGCATCGCTTCCAAAATGTTGCCGCCGACCGCACAGTTCTCGCAGGGCGGTGTCCGATGTACCGAGAACAACTCCGTATCCTCGACGGTCTCATAGACGTCCAGCAGCTTGATCTTCTTCGCCGGTCTCGCGAGCAGCGCCCCACCGCCCGCACCGAGTTGTGACCGGGTCAGGCCCGCATCGCTCAGGCGCGACAGCAACCCCCGGATCACGACAGGGCTGGTATTGGCGGAATAAGCAAGATCTTCAGAACGCATCGGCTTGCCGTCGCTGACCGCAAGTGCGGTGAGCGTGTGAACTGCGACGACGAAGCGTGTACTCGTTGGCATGATATGTCCCGAAAGTGTGTCGCTGTTATTATTACAGATATTCGGCGCTGTCAATATGCTTTTCCGCCGTGACCTTTTCCTGGCAGATCTTCAGGCGCTTGATCATCCATCGCCCGGCTGGTCCCGGAGGCCCGCACCCGGGTCTCCTTCATCGGCAGCGGCGACGAATATCCGCAACTGGTCCAGCGATACGCCGTCTAGCATTGGTCTCCCTCCTATCGGCGTGACCGATGGGTCGCATCGGCATTATGAAATCGTGACAGTGACACATTAATATTTCTGCGCGTTCATTGATAGTCGTAATAAGATGCGAGTGAACAGCGAATTTTGCGTCATCACCGGCACCGGGGGCAGCACTGGCCGCGCAGCAGCAGTGCGTTTCGCCGGAGAGGGTGTGGTGGTCGTTGGCTGCTGAACGTGGAAACGACGATGATAGAAATCGGCATCGACAGTTTCGCCGCGACCATCCCCGATCCGGTGACGGGCAGGATCCTGCCAGCCGCCGATCGGATGGAGAAACTTCTGGCGGAAGTAGAGACCGCCGATCGGTTCGGCCTCGATGTGTTCGGCATCGGCGAGCATCACCGCAAGGAATTCCTCGATTCAGCCCCGGCGGTGATCCTCGCGGCCGTGGCTGCTCGTACCAAGCGCATTCGCCTTACCAGTGCCGTCAGCGTCCTCAGCGCCGCTGATCCGGTTCGCCTTTTCCAGGAATTCGCCACTGTGGATCTCATCGCCAAAGGTCGGGCGGAGATCGTAGTCGGGCGCGGCTCTTTCGGGGAAGCCTATCCTTTGTTCGGCTTCGCTATGCAGGACTACGATGCGCTGTTCGCGGAAAAGCTCGATCTTCTCTTGAAGTTGCGCGATGAGACTCACGTGACTTGGCGGGGCCGCTTCCGGCCGCCCCTTACGGGCCAGGGAGTTTTTCCAAGACCGCATCAGGAGAAGATCCCAATCTGGCTAGGCGTCGGCGGCACGCCGCAATCTTTCGCGCGGGCAGGAGCCTTGGGACTTCCGCTCATGGTTGCCATCATTGGGGGCGACTTTCATCGATTCCGCCCTCTCGTCGATCTTTACCGGGAAACGGGCCGACGCGCAGGTCATGCGCCTGACGTGCTCACCGTCGGCGTCCACGCGTTGGGCTTCGTTGGCGACACGGACGATGCCGCAAAGGACGCCTTCTTCCCGGGTTGGGCATATATGTTCACCGAGATCGGCCGTGAGCGTGGTTGGTCGACCGCTACGCGCCCCCAGTTCGAAGCCATGTGCAGTTCCAGGGGCGCATTCCTAATCGGCAGTCCGAAGACCGTCCGTGACAAGATCCTGGATGCGAACACCGCCCTTGGCGGGGTGTCGCGCATCACCTTCCAGATGAGTTCGGCGATGCTGGAGACCGAAGCGATGCAGCGCTCGATCGAGTTGCTTGGCTCCGAGGTCGCCCCCGCCGTCAAAGCGGCATTGCGTCAGGAGAAAATCCGAGGGTGAACTGGTTGCCGGCTATGTGTCGGTAAGCTCATTTTGATCAAAGCCACCAATTAGTCGGCTTGACCGACAATTTGGCCGAGCGCCTCATATAGCAATACGGCAACTGGCCAAGGTCCGAAGCGCCCAGATCTTAGTGGCTGCTTTGAAGATTTCATTGGCACCGCCCTCTCGGTTGACAATTCAAGGCCTGGTGGGATAGTCCCACCCATGATCCTTACCCTCGATGCAAAGCGTCGCTTGACGCTCCCGGCGAGTCTCGTACCCGCTCGACCAGGTGATCATTTCCAAGCGGAGTTCGACCCCGAGGAAGACGCCGTGGTTTTCCGCCGAATAGCCAAAAATTCGGATTGGCTGAACGTACTCAAGGCCTGCCCGGTAAAGATGGACGATCTTCCACCGCGGCGCCGCGAGTTTCCCAAACGTCTCAAGCTGTGAGCTGGCTACTCGATTCGGACGTCCTAAGCCAACCCGCAAAGAAAGTCGGCGACGCGCGTGTCATCACGTGGCTCGAAAAGCATCAGGAACAGTGCTACACCAGTTCAATCGTCATCGCCCAATTGGCGTTTTGGGTGCGCACCAAGCGCGGAAAGCAGCGAGTGGCGTTGCAGAAATGGCTCACGGAATTGGTCGAGGCGATGCACGGCCGGATTCGTGGATTCAACGTCTCGGTCGCTCACGTGTGGGCGGATCAGCAATACCAGCTGCAGATGGCAGGCAAGCCTATGCCGGTTGAAGATAGCTACATCGCTGCGATCGCGCGCCGGCACAACCTGACGATCGCCACGGGGAACGTGAAGGATTTTCAGAGGCCAGGAATCAAGGTGTTTGATCCGTTTACTGACAGTGAGAGTTAGCTGGCTCGAGGGGCATGCGTGATTTGATGGACTCAAGGGAAATGCTCGAGACGCCCCGCTATTGAATTGGGACGGCACGACCCAACTCGGCCGCTATGAGCATACGAGCTTGCCGGGGTTTTGCCGGATTCGGTGATGCGCTGTTGTGCTTCGTTGTGCTCCAGGGTCAAATTGCAACAGGCATTCCGGGAGCGAGGTTCATAAGAATCGGATAGCTACGAACTAGGTGGCCGCATGAATTTACACTAATGCGACCTAGGTGATCGATCGTACGTCACTGCCTCACTATAAGTCTTCGTGTGGTGGTCATAAATTTGGCAATCGCCCTCCGGGCCCCCATTCCATTACCAATCGCCGGACAAGGTCGCCGCGCGCAGACGACTCCGAGTGGATCTCCCCCACTAATTCAATGTGTCTTTATTCGAATGCGACCGCGTCTCTCGACGCGGCCGGAAGCGAACCTCCTCCAGTCTTATCAAGGGCTCGATGTCACTATTGTCCTAGACTTGCGACAAACCGCCGTCCACTACAATCTCGCTGCCAGTCGCGAAGCTCGATTCGTCGGAGGCGAGAAACAGCGCCGCCGCCGCGATCTCTTCCGGGCGCCCAATCCGACCCAGCGGGGTTTGTGAACTGAATCCCTTTTTCGCTTCATCGGCTTCCGCCCTGGTCGCGAACTGGCCATCGATGATCGGTGTGTCGGTGGCGCCCGGGCTCAACGTGTTGACACGGATGCGCCGATCCTTCAGATCCGAGGCCCAAGTCTTGGAGAACGAGCGCAACGCGGCCTTGGTCGCGGAGTAGGTCGTATAAAACGGAATACCCATGTGAATCACGCAAGAGGCGACCAGAACCACGGAACCGCCGTCCCGCAGCAACGGCAGCGCCTTTTGCACGGTAAAAAACGTTCCGCGAGCGTTCGTATTGAACGTCTTATCGAAATGTTCCGGCGTCGCAGTCGCCAGCGTCCTAGTTTCCACGAAGCCTGCGTTGGCGATGACGATGTCCAATCCACCCTTCTGCTCTTTGACCGTCTTATAGACGCGATCCAGGTCGGCCAGATTGGCAACATCACCTTGAATGGCGGTGACGTTCTTGCCAATGACGGCCTTCGCTTTATCGAGTTCCGACTGCCGTCTCCCCGTGATGAAGACAAAAGCGCCCTCTGCAACAAATCGCTTGGCGGTCGCAAGCCCAATGCCACTACTGCCGCCAGTAATGACGGCGACTTTATTCAACAGCTTACTCATAGTCTCTTTCCTTCAGTTTGAACGACCAAAATGACCGCTCTCTAGAGACGTAAAGTTATGCTCCGCTATGTCCGCCTGGAATGCCCCGAATGGGAATAACGATCATGCCGCCACTTTGTGCCGGTGTGGAAATTGAACCGGGGCGGGCCGACCGGGGATCTGTGCCGTGCACACAACGAGCTGCATCGGCGCATATGGCGACTCAGCGCCCGCCGCAAACGATATTGGTCGACCGCTGACTGCTCACGCGCATAGCCCCCGGCCGTCTCGGCGCTGGAAAAGCCACCGGCGGACCTCGACCCGGTGTGCACACTCTGCTAAATCTGACCTGCACCACCGTCGAGGAAGAGTTCCGTCCCGGTCACGAATTCGCTATCGCTAGAGGCGAGGAAGACCGCGGCCTTGCCAATGTCATCTCCAGTGCCGAGGCGTGGAATGGGCGTCCCGCCGGCGACGAACTTCTTTTGGTCGCTGCTAAGAAGACTGTTGAGTCCCGGTGTATCCGTGTGGCCGGGACTCAACACATTGACACGAATCTGCAAGGGCTTCAGATCGACAATCCAACTGCGCGCGAATGCCCTCAAGGCCGCTTTTGTGGCGTTGTAAACCGAAAATGATTCGATGCCCATTTGGGATGCGATAGAACCAACTAGGATGACCGATGAGCCTTTCGCCATCAACGGCAGCGCCTTTTGTACCGTGAACAAGGCGCCGCGCACGTTGGTGTCGAACGTGTTGTCAAAGTGCTCTTCCGTGATCTCGCCCATCTTTTTGAACTCATAGAAGCCCGCGTTGACAAACAGGACGTCGACCCGCCCCGCCTTCGCTTTCACAGCTGCGTACATGCGATCCAAGTCCTCCAAGCTGGCGGCGCTTCCCTGCAGCCCGGCAGCTTTGGGGCCGAGCTCCTGGGCGGCCAGCACGAATTGTGATTGTGCCGCGGCCATTTGACCGGCCGCCTGTTCGACGGCAGCGGCAAAAGGCCGCGTGTCGATACGAAATAGCGGGTCGCCTCTGCGAACCACGTCGCCGTCCTTGAAAAGCACGGCGTCGATCAAGCCGCTGACTCGAGGGCGAATCTCGACCATGTCCGCGGATTCAAAACGTCCGGGGTATGTGTCGCGGTCCGTGACGACGCGTGTGACGGGTTCCGCCACCTCGACGCTCGGCATTTCCGACTGCTGCGGTGGCTGCCGCGCGCATGCGGAGAGACCGATGGCGACCAGCATCCACCACGAATGCCAACCGGGTAAACGATATTGTGTCATTGCGATCTGTTCCTGGTCGTGAGAGTGAAGTACGACATAGATAGCGGCACATCAATCGATGTGGTATGGCTCTGCGCTGAATAGGGCCTATTCCGTCGCGGAATTTCGAATTATTGTTCGACGGAGATATCCATTGACCGATTGGTGCGAGCGATCACGGTTCAGAGTAATGAATACGGCATGAGCCGTTCACAATGCTGCGTTTCCTCTCACACGAGCAAAGGGAGGGGCGGCTATCGTCGCCCCTGTACGGTCACTTCGATTGCGACTGCATTTGCTTGACAAGTGCCGCAGCGCTCACGCCCTCGAGCCCAAGTCCGTTGCCGATCTCAACGACAAGACGTTGCTTGATAGGTTGCACAAAATGGGCACGCGTAAAGCGACGCGTCACGTCCGGGGCAGCCAGCCATGTGGTCGCGAGCGCCGTTGCGCGCGCCACGGCTTGACCGTCAGGGGTGACCTCAGCCACGACGCCCCAGTCCTTTGCCGTCGAGGCGGAAACCGGCTGCGGACTAAGCAACAGCGCTTGCGCCCGCCCGGGCCCGACGTAGTAGGACCAGAGCGTGAATACGCCGTCGCCGGGGACGATGCCGCCTTTGAAATGCGGAGCATCATTGAAGCTCGCGCTCTTTCCCGCGATGATCACGTTTGCCAAGAGACAGTACTCGGTGTGCACCCAGGCTTTCCCTTCGACCGCACAAATGAGTGGAACGCGTATATTGGCGATGTTGTCGAGAACTTGATCGCCCTCGTCATGAACTTTTGCCCACACATCAGGGTCCGCCACATTGCCAAAGCTGCTGAAATCGATGTCCGGCATCCACTGACCTCCGGTGCCTGTGAGGATCACAACTTTATTATCTCGGTCCCGGCTGATGTCATAGAAGGCGTCCGGATAACTCTCGTGCTCCTTGGCAGAGAAACGTAGGGGCCCACCGTTGCTGGTCATTTCGACCAGGAGTACGCCGTTGCTTCGGCTCATTTTCATGCTGGGGTATTTGGTGAAATACGGCGGGTCCGCTGCAAGGACTTTTCCGGCCAGCAGTAAGGTTGCCAGAACAGCCGCTGGTCGATAGAGTTTGATCATAGAGTGCTCTCGTAGTTAGTGGAGGAAAGAAGCGCTTCAGATTGAGGCTTTGCCGATGGAGGCGCCGCCGTCAACGAACCATGTTTGGCCGGTGACAAAACCGGCGTCATTGGATAGCAAGAACGCAATGGTCGCTGCGATCTCATCCGGGCGTGCGAACCGATTCATTGGAACTGTGGCGAGGTAGCGCTTTTCCCCGGAGCTGCCGACGGGGTTGTTGGCGCGAAATAAATTCGTTTCTGTGGGTCCGGGCGCCACCGCGTTTACAGTGATGCCGGTTGTCGCGAGTTCGAGCGCCCACGTGCGAGTGAAGCTAATCAATGCCGCCTTAGCGGCCGCATAACTAGTTCGATGGGATATGCCGAGCACCGTTAGACTCGAAATATTGATGATCCGACCGAATCCTGCGGCCCGCATTCCGGGAAGCATGGCTTGGGCCGTCTGTAGTGCGGGCCGTAAGTTAAGGTCGAGCACCGCGCTGAGGTCGTCGAGCGTAACGTCGCCTAGCAGTTGCGAGCGAACGAGACCAACATTGTTTACTACCCCGCTGATGTGCCTTCGGGCCGCAAGATGCTCAAGCGCCGCCTGAGTCGCTTGTGGGTCGGCCAGATCGACGGGAAGCAACTCACCTGGAAATGTTGCGTCCGCGTTGCGAGCGAGGCCGATCACGTGCTGGCCCGCAGACGATAGACGATTGGCGAGTGCCCTCCCAATGCCTTTGGAAGCGCCAGTAATGAGGATTGTTGGTGTGGCCATATCGTAACTTCCATTCCGGCCATCGCGGATTTGCGGCGTGCTCGCCCGCGGTATCAGAATCGCTTGCTAACTATTAGGGACAGGGGTTTCTTGGGGATCGGAGCGTAGATGGCCGACCCTCAACACTGAATACACTGTGATCGAATAACGGTTATGCAATCGGAGCATCGATGAACCGATTCGGAGAGCCAACGCGCGTTGCACGCGCAGCGTGCTGGCCTCAGACCGTGACGGAAGATTCGATGGGCACCTTCGGTTTTGACAAGTGCGACTCGATGAATGTGGCGAAAGAGCGCGCCTTAGCACTAGCGCGTCTGCCCGTGGGAAACACCGCCCAAAGTTCAACGGGCGGCAATTCCCAGTCCTTCAATACGGCGCGGACCGCGCCGCTCTCCAGCTCCGGCTCGAACATCCACTCAGAGGCGACAGCGAGTCCGAGACCGGCAAAGACCGCTTCGCGTATCCCCTCCGCGGCGGTGACCCGAACGCGTCCTTTTACGGTAACGGAAGTTTCAGCTGTGCCCTGTCGGAATGACCAGACGGCGCCGCCCCCGCGTTGGTCGTAAATGATAACTTGATGCGCAAGGAGGTCGGCCGGCGCCGCCGGCTCACCGGCCTTCGCGAAGTACGCAGGGGTACCAAGCACAACGCGCCGGCTTTGAGAGATCTTTCGGGCGGTGAGATTTGAGTCTACGAGGCTGCCCATGCGAAGTGCGATGTCGATGCCCGACTCCACGAGATCAATATTGCCATCATCAAGTACGACTTCGACTTCAAGATCCGGATGCTCCTCCAGAAAGAGCGGTAATCGAGGCACTACGTGCAAGCGCGCGAATGTAGTGGCGGCGCAAATTCGTAGTCGGCCAGATAGGGTGGCCGCGGCGCCGCGGGCGGCTAGATCAGCCTCGTCGGCCTCCTCAAGGGACCGCTTCGCGTGTTCGTAAAAGTTTTGCCCAGCTTCCGTCGGCGTCAACCCATGGGTCGATCTTAACAACAGATGCACCCCAAGTCGGTCCTCCAATTGGGTGACCATCTTTGATATGGAGGGTTGACCTACGTGAAGTTGGCGAGCCGCATTCGAGAATGAGCCGGTCTCGATTACGCGGACGAACGCCTCCATCGTAGCAAATCGATTCATGGATATTCTCGCCGGGAATGTAGGATATCACCCGGTTTCGCCTACCACAACGCGCCGGGAACAAGCTTACTAGTGGCACTACCAGGCACTAGGTTTTTCGACATTCAGTCCCATGTCACTCGATAAGCAGCTTAAGGCTTTTCAGCGCCGCTTCGCCAAATATACCGATCCGGACATCCTTGAGGCGATGAAACGCGCGGACGATGCGCTTCAGGCATCGGGGATCATCGACCGTGCGTTGAAGGCCGGTGATGTCGCGCCGGATTTCGCACTTAAAGATGCTTCAGGCGCTGCGGTCACGCTCTCAAGCCTCCTGTTCCACGGCCCCGTAGTTCTTAGCTACCATCGAGGGGACTGGTGTCCTTACTGCGTCCTAGAGTTGAGCGCGCTAGCGGAGGTGCACGAAGAAATTCAGCATCTAGGGGCGCGTCTCGTTGCCATCTCCCCTCAAGCGGCGCCTGTTCACCGATTCGCGGGGGCAGGTTCCCATCCCGCCTTCACGATTCTGATCGATGTTGGAGCCAAAGTAGCCGCGCGGTTCGGGGTGGCCTTCTCGCTCGCGGATGAACTGCGGCCAATCTACCAAGCGATGGGGCATGCGCTGCCAGAGAAAAACGCCGCTCAGGATTGGCTGCTACCCATTCCAGCAACGTATGTGATCGGTAAAGATGGCCGTATCGCGCTCTCCTATCTCAATGTCGACTACTCCAAACGGCTCGAGCCGGCGGATGTGCTGGTGGCATTGAAATCGCTGCAACAAAGCGAGTCGCCCGTTCGGACGGAAGCGTGAGGGGTGTTCGAATTCAAAGCTATTTACGCTGGGGCAAGGCACACCAGAGCTCGGACGCCCGGTACGGCCGTCGCTCTACTCATCTCAGACTTAGGAGCCAAGCATCATGATCGAGGTCTATCTGTTTTCGACACCGAACAGCATTCGGGTGCCTATCGCGCTCGAGGAACTCGGACTGAATTACGAAGTGATCCCGGTGAACGTACGTAGGGGAGAGCAAAAACTCGCAAAGTTCTTGGCGATGAACCCAAATGGAAAGGTGCCGGTACTCGTCGATCCACACGGTCCGGGAGACATGGCATTTACATTAACCGAGTCGGCCGCGATTCTCATCTATCTCGCGGAAAAAACTGGTCAATTGATCCCTTCGGATCTATTCGAGCGAGCCCGCGTGTTCGAGCAAATGTTCTTTCACGTAAGTGGCATCGGTCCGGCTTTCGGACAAGTGGGCTTCTTCAAGCGGCAAGCGCCCGAACAGATCCCGCTGGCGATCTCGCGGTTCGAGGCTGAAGCAGAGCGAACTTTGCGCGTTCTCGACGGGGTGCTGGGGGGATCCAAATTCGTCGCCGGGGACATCTATTCGATCGCCGACATTACACATTTCGGATGGCTCTGGAGGCGCGAGTTTGCCGGAGTCGACTTTTCGGCTACGCCTAATGTTGCAAGGTGGTTTGACGAGGTAGCAGCTCGTCCCGCAGTTGTACGAGCGGTCGAACTCGTTACAGCGCTCGTACCTCCGGCCTGAGTCGCCATGCGGACTGCCGGAATAATTCGGGCGCCGACATTAAAGGGCATTCCGTCGACGGAATGACCGAGACGAGCGGGCAATTGAACCTCAGAGGGCGGCAACAGTCCGACGTCGAGGGGCCCGGTCGTCAGGTCCACTTGCGGCCCTTCATGTAGTTGAAAAGAGATCTAGTTACGCCACCATCGATCGTCAGTGTCGTGGCCGTGACCCACGAGGCGGCGTCGCTTAGCAGATACAATATGCCGTTGGAGATATCGGCCGGTTGACCAATACGCCCAAGCGGCACTGCTTCCCTGCGGGACTCTCGTATCTCTGGATCCCTCAGGTAAGCCGTGAGAGGTGTTTCGATTGTGCCCGGAGCAACCGCGTTGACGCGGATGCCGTACTGCGCCCATTCGATTGCCATTTGCTCGGTCAATAGGACGATACCTGCCTTGACCGTGCTGTAGGGACCGGCTCCCCCATAAGGATGCTGACCGCCGATAGATGAAATGTTCACTATCGCGCCAGGCCTCTTCTCTAGAACCAAATACGCGGCAAAAACTTGGGACATCAAGAACGTCCTTGTAAGGCCGACGTCCAACGTCTTGCGCCAACCGGCCTCGGAGAGCTCGATCAGGGGCTTTGCGTTCATCGTGATCGCACAGTTGACGAGAAAATCGAGCCCGCCGAAGGCGGCTTGAGCCGCCTCGACCGCTTGCTTGCAATCCGAGCTTCGGCTCACATCCAATTCGACGAACTTAGCCTTTGTCGCGCCTAGTCTGGAGGACAGTTTCCTTCCAAGGTCACCGTTTACGTCGCCGATGACCACGTTTCCGCCCTGCGCGACGATGTCCTCGGCTACCCGTTCACCGATGCCGCTCGCTCTCATCGCCTCACACGCCGCCTCCCAGGGGATGATCGTGGTCACGAACAATCTCAAGCATTTCTCGAACGTGCCCGGCCTCAAAGTGGAAGTGTGGAGTTGATCTGTCACCGCCAAGGTTGCTCCGGATGATTTCCTACGTGCACGCGCGGGAAAGGCGAAACCCAAGGACATGCTCAAGTATCTGCGGCGGCGCAGAAGGTTGTACCGAACGCTGACGACATGCTGTAGGGCCGCGAAGATCTACACCTTTCGGTTCGGATTTTCGAATCCCGCAACGAGGCTATCGAGCAGATGACGCACGGCCGGCACCATCCCTCGCCGCGTGGGAAAGATCGCATGCACGAGACCCGGCGTCGTCCTCAGGTCAGGTAGCAGCCATTTCAACCGACCGGCCCGTATATCCTCGTCCACGAGTTCCCGGGGCAGCAGCGCCACGCCAATAGCCATCATCGCCGCGATACGCAAGCTGGCCAAGTCGTCCGTCGCTAATCGAGGTTGGTGCATCAGCGACGCCACATTCCCGTTGGGATCGGCCAGGTTCCAGATGTATTGCTCGTTGTTGTTGGCCATCGAGAGAGTCGGCCAGCCCTTCAGTGATTCGATCGATGTGGGAGTCTCGTAACGCGCCGCCAAATCCGGGCTAGCCACCAGAACGAAGGACGACAGCCCCAACTGCCTAACCGCGAGGTCCGTGTCCTCCAGCGGTGGGGGTCTGACTCGAATAGCGAGATCCAAGCCGTCCTCGATGACATCCACGCGCCGGTTAGTCGCATCGACGAGAACCTGGACCTGCGGGTTCTCGCGGACGTATCGCGAAATGATCTCGGCAATACCCATGCTCAGCAATGCAACAGGGCAGCTGATCCGCACAGTGCCCTGTGGTTTGGTCCGCGTCTGATCCACGATTTCCTTGGCGGCCCTGGATTCCGCCACAAGCGCCAGACAGTGCTGGTGAAAGCGTCGCCCGGTTTCCGTTAAGGACAGGCTGCGGCTGGTGCGG
>Ga0185299_10002231_pt1 | contig 31126 bp, 27 predicted proteins | sample PaiPotPPA55metaG_FD_128002 | JGI IMG/M metagenome (GOLD analysis project Ga0185299, IMG submission 128002) | Iron sulfur acid spring bacterial and archeal communities from Banff, Canada, to study Microbial Dark Matter (Phase II) - Paint Pots PPA... ...
TAAAATCACCAAAGACATCCGGGATTTTCCCAAAGAGGAAAAGCCGCCAGCCGACAAGTAGCGCGCCCCGTCTCGCCGTTCCCAAACCTCCCCGCGTGGGAGAATCAAGTTGCGTGTTAACCCGCCGCTCAATTGTGTTCGGAGGCCTCGGCGCCCTGACAGCGTGCACCCGCCCCAAGGCCAAGGGCTTTTCCGGCTATGCCTTTATCGCCAACAGTGACGGTGGCGCGATCGCCGCCGTCGACCTCGAGGTCTTCGCGGTGGCTCGGCACATTCCAGTGGATGGCTCGCCGACCGCCGTCGTCGCCCGTGAAAAACGCGCCCGCGTTTACGCCCTGACGCCCGAGAACGGCTCTGTCCATGAGATTCGCTCCGGCAATCTCACCTTCGCGCGCAAGCTGCAGGTCGCCTCGGCGGCCATAACTATGCGGCTTTCGCCCTCAGGCCGCAATCTCTACGTGCTCTGTCGTGAGCCGCGCAAGCTGGTGGCCTTGGCCTTTGAGCCGATGCGCGTAGATTGGGAACTTCCGCTCCACGCTGATCCCATGGATCTCGATACTTCTCCGGACGGCTCCCTGCTGGCCATAAGCTACGGCGCCGCCCATGCCATCACTTTCGTCGACCTTGCGCAGCGGCAAGCCTTCCCGCTGGTCCGGACTACGGGCGAGATCGGTCTGGTTCGCTTTCAAAACGACTCGCGGCAGTTGATCGCTGCCAATACCAGCGAACGGCTGCTCTCGGTGTATCACGTGCCAACGCGCCGGCTGATGGTCCATCTTCCGCTCGCCGTTCGGCCGGATCATCTGTGCTTCAATGCCGACGGCGGGCAACTGTTCGTGACCGGCGAAGGGATGGATGCCGTCGTGGTTGTTTATCCCTACTTCACGCCGCAGATTGGCGAAACAGTGCTCGCAGGCCACAATCCTGGCGCCATGGCCGCGTCCGCGTCTCCCGGCTACCTCTTCGTGGCCAACCCGAAATCGGCTGACGTGAGCATTCTCGACATTGAAACCAGGCGAGTGGTTGCGGTGACGCCGGTGGGAACAGAGCCTTCCTATATCACCATTACGCCCGACGATCAGTACGCACTGGTGCTGAACCAAGCCTCAGGCGACATGGCCGTGATCCGGATACCGAACGTGACCCGCGCGGTGAACGAACAACGGCGCTGGAAGAAGGGCCCGCTGTTCATGCTGATCCCGGTCGGGTCCAAGCCGGTCAGCGCGGCTATCGTGGGGATCTAGCGTTCCACGCCGCGTTAATAATCGACAAACCCGCAATCGCCGCCGTCTCCGCGCGCAGAATTTGAGGGCCCAGCGAAACGGCGCCCCAGCCCGCGGCGGCAATTTCCACTCGCTCTCGCTCGGTCCATCCGCCTTCGGGCCCGGCCAGTAACGCTACGTGATCCGCGGCCTGGCAGGCCTCAGGCACAACGGACAAGATCGGCGGAGCACCCGCCTCCTCGAGTACATAACGATAGTCGGCCTGATCCCGCAAGGCATCTGCCAGACTAACTGCCGGCTCGATCAGCGGCAACCGCGCCCGCCTCGACTGCTCGCTGGCCTCTCGAGCAATGCGGCTCCATCGGGCAAGGCGCTTCTGAGCAGCTGCCTCCAGCCCCTTTTCGCTGCGTTCGGCTTCCACCGGAATCACTCGCTCTACTCCCAACTCGGTCGCCTTCTCGATCATCCACTCGAAGTATTCAAACTTGATTAGCGAGCCGAGCAGCGCCGTCCGAACGACGGGTCGAGCCACCTCGATCTGCTGGACAATTGCGAAAGATACCAGATCCTTTCGCGCGCTTTCTACTTCCGCCAGGTAAACGTTCTGGTTGTCGGAGATCTCGAATTTCTGCCCCGGCTCCACTCGCAGAACTCGGCTCAGGTGATGGGCTTCCTCCCCCGCGATTTGTGCGCGGCCGCTGTGCACCGCATCGACAAAGAACCGCCGTCGCGCCATCTAAGCTACTGTACAATGTACCCAAGTGATCGCTTTCCTCCGCGGCAAGTTGCTCGAGAAGCACCCCAACCAAGTCATCGTTGAGACCGGCGGCGTCGGCTACGATGTCGTAATTCCGGTCTCGACCTTCTCCGCGCTTCCCGATGCCGGCGCGGAAGTGAAGCTGCGCATCCACACGCACGTTCGCGAAGACGTGTTAGCTCTATTCGGCTTTCTTACCACGGACGAGAAGACCATCTTCGAGAAGCTGATTTCCGTTAGCGGCATCGGGCCCACGCTGGCGATCAAAGTACTTTCGGGAATGCCTACCTCAGGCCTCACGGCTGCCATCCGCAACGGCCACGTCGAGCAGCTGGTCCGGATTCCGGGCGTCGGCAAAAAGACGGCGGAGCGGATCGTGCTGGAATTGAAAGACAAGCTCGAAGGCCTGGCCGCCATGGCGTCGTCTCCAGGCGGTATGCCGGCGACCCTCGCCGCCTCTGCGCTGAGCGTGATCGAGCAGGATGTCATGTCGGCGCTGCTCAACCTGGGCTGCAATCGCGCCTCGGCGGAAGCGGCCGTCCGCAAAGCCAAAACAGCGGGAGCGCCGGCCGATTTCGAGCCGCTCTTTCGAAAGTCTCTCGAATTGGTTCGCTAACAGTCCCGCTTGCTAACCTAGAACCACATGCGTGAGATCGGAATCGCTTCGTCTGAGCCGCTCGAAGGCGAACGCCAGTTTGAAGCCGCGCTCCGTCCCACGAAACTAGCCGATTTCACCGGACAGACCAAGCTCAAGGAGAATCTTTCCATCGCCATCGAAGCCGCCAAACAGCGTGGCGAGGCCATGGATCACGTTCTGCTCTATGGACCGCCCGGCCTCGGCAAGACCACGCTCGCCACCATCATCGCCGCCGAGCTCGGTGTCGGCTTCGAACAGACCTCCGGCCCGATTCTTCAGAAAAAGCTCGATCTTACCGGAGTGCTCACCAACATCCGGTCCCGCCAGGTTTTCTTTATTGACGAGATTCATGCCCTGCTTCGCGACGTCGAAGAAATCCTCTACGCCGCCCTCGAAGATTTTCGGATGGATCTTCTGATCGGCACCGGGCCGGGCGCTCGCACGCACTCGATGACGATTCCCCAGTTCACTGCCATCGGCGCCACTACCCGGCAGGGCCGCGTCAGCGCGCCACTACGCGGGCGCTTCGGCCTGGTGCTCCGGCTCAATCATTACGAAGTCGCCGAGCTTACCGCCATCGTTCTGCGATCGGCTCACCTACTGAGCGTCACGGTGGATAGCGATGGGGCCGAGGAGATCGCGCGCCGCAGCCGTGGCACGCCCCGTATCGCTAACCGTCTACTTCGCCGCGTTCGCGATTACGCCCAGGTCCGCGCCGAGGGCCATATCAACCTGGCCATCGCCACCAGCGCGCTCGACCTGCTCGAGGTGGACCGTTTCGGCCTAGATGAAATCGATCGGAAGATCATGCTTACGCTGCTCGAAAAATATAGCGGCGGACCCGTGGGCGTGAATACCATCGCCGCTTCCATCGACGAAGAAGCCGACACCATCGAGGAAGTCTACGAACCGTATCTCATGCAACTCGGCTTCATCGACCGCACGCCTCGCGGCCGTGTCGCCACCGACAGCGCCTTCGACTACTTCCAGATCCCCCGCAAAATGCGGGGTGGCGCTCAAAACTCGCTGTTTTGAATAGTGGCTCTGAAGAGTGGTTCCGAAAAAATTGCCTTGAAGCAAGCTTTCCTTTCCCTCGGCTCCAACCTCGGCGACCGTGAGGCGCACTTGCTCAAAGCGTTAGATCGGCTCGAAGCCGCTGGCATTCACATCCTGAGCCGGTCGTCGATTTACGAAACCGAGCCACAGGACCTGCCCAATCAGCCCTGGTTTCTGAATATGGTTGTGGAAGTGGAGACGGAGCTTTTCCCCAGGCTGTTGCTCGCGCGCGCGCAAGCCATCGAACTGGGAATGGGCCGCAAGCGCGAAGTCTCGAAAGGCCCCCGCCCCATCGACATCGACATCCTCTTGTTTGGAAACTACGTCATCCGCACGCGCGAGCTGCAAGTTCCCCATCCGCGCATGTGCCAGCGCCGCTTTGTCCTGGAACCTCTCACTGAGCTAGCTCCTGAGCTCCGCCATCCGGTCACGGGAAAGACAGTCCGTGAAATGCTGTCGGAAACTCAGGCTCAGATTGTCAAGCCATGGCAGCGCAATCCAACCGACTAACTCGACGAATCGCGCTGCCGGGTATGCGTCACGCCCGTCACGACGCCCAAGCCGATCAGAACCAGGACGCCGACGCCGATCCACTGCGGCGGAACGTGCGCCAAATGGGCCCCTACAGCCAGGCCGGCGATCAGCAACACGAAGCCGATGATATACAGTGCGAAAGACATGGTTCCTCCCCTGGCGCGACGCGCTTTCCCGCGCCTGTCGAAATGTTACTGCAGCTGGAGGGCCAGTTCTAAGTCGATGCAGCCATTGATAGGACCGCTGCGGCAACATCAGCTAAGCAGCAAAATTTGCCTAGCGCCGGCCCGCTATTGTATAGTTCGACCTACGAGAAAAACCCAGAAGGAGATAGCCATGCACAAGCTAATGCTAGGTACTGTTACGGCCCTGTTCGCCCTCTCGATGGGCAACCCAACCTTCGCGCAGGAACACATGCCGCGCGGAACGGCCACCGACGTGACCAACGCCGAAATTCAAGCCACCGTGGCCAAGACGCCCGACGCAAAAGTTAGTGATCAGCAGATCCGCGTGGTCAATGTCGCCGACGAATATAACGTCGGCGTCGGGGTGGTTCACCGCTCCAGAACCGAGGGTCCTCAGACCGCCAATGGTATCGAGCACAGCCAGATCACCGAGGTATATCACGTGATCTCGGGTAACGCGACCTTTGTCACTGGCGGTACCATCGAGAATCCGAAGGAAACACCCGCCACAAGCGCGGTTGTCAAGGTGCTCAATGGCCCGAGCACGGGCGGAGGCGCAATCCTGAATGGCGTGAGCCGCAAGGTCGGGCCGGGCGACGTCGTCATTATTCCGCCCAACACGCCGCATTGGTTCAGCGAGATTACGTCCGACCAGATTGTCTACCTGGTGGTCCGGTTCGACCCGCATAAGGTATTGCCGGCCGGCTACGGGACTAAGTAGATCGTGGTTAAGTCCGGACGTCTTCGGCCGCCGCGAGACTAGCCTCTTCGCTCGGCGCGGCGTGTTCGCTGGCGTGACGCCTCGCGCGTGGCCGTAAAACTCCGAACACCAGCCACAGCAGTCCCGCGAGAAACACGATCGCCATCAGCCAGTGCATCAAGCTGACCAGCATTGCCGCGGTAAACACTGGCCACTGCCATCGGAACTGGCTCAATTGCGACCCGCGGTCGATCATCCAGTGCCAGCCGGTATGTGCCACCAGCGCCGATAGAATGATCGTCCCCATCCGCTCGGCGACCACATAGCGGAATAAGACTTCCAGCAGCGGAATCAGTAATACCAACACCAGCAACTGCCCGAGTTCGACCCCAACATTGAACGACAGCAGCGATGTCAGCATGTGCGATCCGGCGAATTGCATGGTCTGCCGCAGGACGAACGAGAAGCCGAATCCGTGAACCAACCCGAACCCGAAAGTAATGATCCAGCGCCGGTGGACGTTACTGGTTCCGACGATATTCTCTAGCGCCATGTAGACTATCGACATCGCGATCAACGTTTCAATCAGCGGTGGAAACCACAATGCATCCGGCGCGAAGTTGTACGCCGAGGCTATCAACGTAATCGAGTGTGCGACGGTAAACGACGTCACAATCGGGATCAGCGCCCTGAACCGCCGGAACGGGATCACCAGACAAAACAGGAACAGCAGATGGTCGGTCCCATCCAGAATGTGGAAAAATCCGAGGTTCACGAAACGCAGCGCCGCCTGATACCAGCGCGGATCCAGGCGCACCAGGCCCGGATCGCCGTCATACTCAAACGCCCGCACCACGCCCGACGGCGGCAGAAATCGAAGAACAGTCACCACCCGCAGCCCCAGCCGAGCGAGCCCAGGATGAATCGAAAACCGCGACCGATCCGACTGGATCGGGTAATCGAACAGAACGTCCATCATCACCTGGTTCCAAACCAGTGTGGTCTCCGGCGATAACGGCGGGCCCGTCACGTGCGCCAGCGCTGTATCATAATCGGCAAAAGACCGGTCCGATTCGAGCGAAATCTGGGTCGCCACGACTTTCGGCTTCGGCAGCCGCGTATTGCCCTCGTACAATTCAATAAAATCGGAAATCCATAGGGTCGAAGCGTCAGGCAATATCGGGGCGGTGCGTTCTAGATCCAGATAACCGGTCCCCTTCTCCGGGAACACCAGATCGCGCATAGCTTTCAGCGGTACACGCACCAGCAGATGCGCGCGATCGCCGGAGGGCTTGAGAAACGCCTGGACGGTCACATCGCTGGGGATATCGTGGGCGACAGCACCGGGAGCCATCAGCATTACGGCCAGGGGGACAGCTAAGGTGAGCGACGCAGCTATTCTGCTCGACATATGTCTAATAATGATTGTTCAATGACAGACAAGATAAAATGATAGGTCGCTTGCGCAACCGAATCGTGTATAATAGCGTACCATCTCGTCAAAGGAGCGGGAGAACCATGAAGCGTAACCTCTATGTTGGAGGAATCTTTGTCGCAGTCCTCATAGCACTTGGAGTCGGATCGGTCGTGCTCCAGAAAAGGGCTGTTGTTCACGCCGCCGGCGGAAGCCAGGCTCCGCGCTTCGAAGTCGACCCCATGTGGCCCAAACCGCTGCCCAACCATTGGCTCATGGGTAATACGATCGGCGTCTCGGTCGACTCCAAAGATCACATCTGGATTATTCACCGCCAAGGCTCACTCGAAGCCATGGAAGATTACGGTGTGGCCAACCCGCCCGGCGCCAAGCGCCAGCGCGGCAAAGTGGAGTCGGAATGCTGTGAGCCAGCGCCTCCCGTGCTCGAGTTCGACGAGGCCGGCAATCTGCTCGCGAGCTGGGGCGGACAGGATGGAGATGGCTATGTCTGGCCGGCCTCCAACCACGGCATCACGGTCGACTATAAGGGCAACGTTTGGATCGGGGGCAACGGCCGCACCAAAACGGATGCGAACGCCCCCGCTGTAGGCCGTGGACGAGGTGCAGCCGTTCCCGGTCAAGCGCCGCCGGAAGAGCAAGCTGGAACCGCTCGCGGACGCGCGCCAGGCGGTCCGCCGCTCTACCACGACAGCATGATCATGAAGTTCACACAGGACGGCAAATTTCTGATGAAGATCGGTACCGCCGGACAGAGCCACGGCAGCAACGATATCGAAAATCTCGGATTGCCCGCCAAGATTTTTGTCGACCCGAAGGCCAACGAAGTGTACGTCGCCGACGGCTACGGCAACAAGCGCGTTATCGTCTTCGACGCCGATAGCGGAAAATTCAAACGATATTGGGGCGCCTACGGCCACAAGCCGGACGACATCAACCTGGGCCCGTACTCGCCCGATCAGCCGGTTGCGCAACAATTCCGCAACCCGGTCCATTGCGCCGATCTCTCCAACGACGGACTGCTCTATGTCTGCGACCGCGTCAACGATCGCATCCAGGTCTTCAAAGCCGACGGCACGTTCGTCAAAGAGAAAATCCTCTATAAGAACACCCTCGGCGACGGCGCGGTTTGGGACATCGCCTTCTCGAAAGATCCGCAGCAGAAGTACATCTACCTTGCAGACGGAGCCAATGAGCAGGTCCATATCCTGGACCGCGAATCGCTCGAAGTACTGACCAGCTTCGGCGACGGCGGCCGCCAACCCGGTGAATTCTACGCAGTGCACAGCATCGCCACCGACTCGAAAGGCAACCTCTTCACCACTGAGACCTATCGCGGCCAGCGCTTACAGAAGTTTATCTACAAGGGCCTGGCGCCGGTCACCAAACAGGAACAAGGCGTCCTGTGGCCCGGCAAAAAGAGCTAACCGCAAGTCATGAACTTTAAAGCGCTCGTGTGTGCGGGCGTGATATTTGCTTCGTGGGGGAACGCCCAGACCGATGGCCAGGCGCTTCCCCCGCCTGGCTTCCACCATCTCCATCTCAACTCGACCGATCCCGCTGCGGCCATAGACTTTTACACCAAGCAATTCCCGTCGACCTCGAAATCCACCTGGGGCGCCATGCCCGCACTGAAAACCGGAAAAGTCTACGTGCTCTTCAACAAGGTCTCGACGCCCGCGCCCAACGAGCCCCAGACCGCCATCTGGCACTTCGGCTGGCACGTCGTCGATGTGCGCGAGACGAACGCGCGATATAACCGCGATCATGTCCCGCTGCTTCCGCTATACACTGGCGATGGCGACAACGCCGTGTACATCAGCAGCGACACCTGGCCTGGCGCCGGCGGAACCCTCGGCCGCACCAAAGCTCAAATCGCCGAAGCCAAGGCCAACAATATCAAGCCGGCCGGCGGAGCAGGCTTCGCCTATCTTCTCGCTCCCGACGGCGCCGCCGTGGAATATCAAGGCAATATGCCGGCCGAGCGCTTCAATCACGTGCACATGTACCAGGACGATCCGTTCTGCGCGCAGCTCTGGTATCAGAAGCACCTCAACGCGGCTATGCCTGGACGAGGCCGTGGCCCCCAGCACACCGAAGCCGACTGCAAGGTGGAACGCACCCCCGACAAAAGCTGGCCCGCCCTCGACAAGGATGGAATGTACCGCATCCCTGGAGCCGGCGTACTCTTCGACGATGTCTCGCTGAATTGGTACATCCGGCAGGCCGACAGCCCGCTGGTGAGCACTCGCGGCCACATGGCCGATCATTTCGCGCTTAGCGTCTCGAATCTCGATGCCTGGGTCGACAAGCTCGGCAAAGAGGGCGTGCGGTTTCTCCCCCAGCAGCAGCAGATGAGCGATGGTCGCATCCGTGTGGAAGGCCTCGGACGTCCGTACAAGCTAGGTGACACGCGCGCCATCATGATCGAAGGTCCGAGCAAAGAGGCGATCGAGCTAGTCGAGGTCAAATAGTGCGCTTCAGCGTACTCCTGACGCTCTTCGCAATAGTGTTGTCCGCACAAGAGCTGCCACATGGTCAAATTGTTGACCCCATCAAGTGCTCCGCCGACCCTTCGCAAACCTACGCGCTCTATCTGCCGTCGAACTATTCCGCCGACCGGCCCTGGAAGCTGATCCTGGCCTTCGACCCTCGCGGCCAGGGACGCCAAGGTGTCGAACACTTGCAAGCTGCCGCCGAAAAGTACGGCTATATAGTGGCCGGATCGAACAATTCCCGCAACGGTCCGCCGCAGATAAGCTTAACGGCCGCGCAGGCCATGTGGACCGATGTCGGCAAGCGTTTCTCCATCAACCCCAAGCGCATTTATACCGCCGGGTTTTCAGGCGGCGCGCGCATCGCGATGAAAGTGGCTTTCGATTCCGATCAAATCGCCGGCGTCATCGCATCCAGCGCCGGATTCCCACCCGGGCATCGCCGCAGCGATCTTCGGTTCGTCGTATTCGGTACGGCCGGAACCGAGGATTTCAATTATCTCGAAATGCGCCAGCTCGATCAGGAGCTGTCCAGCCCGCATCGTGTGGTCATCTTTGAAGGCAGCCACGCGTGGCTGCCCAGCGCCCTGGCGGTCCAGGCCGTCGAGTGGCTGGAGCTTCAAGCTGCGCATCCCGGCACTGTCGAACAACCCAAACCGGCGTCGGATCGCCACGAATTGGAACGTGAGGCACAAATTGTCGGGGAGCTGAATGACCTGCAACAAGGACTCGCCGACCCCAACGCGCGGGAATCCAATCTCAAGGAATTGAAGAGCCGGCTCCAGGGATGGGCACGCTTGGCGAACGGCCCCGCTGATTCGCCCGAGCGCCGCAGGGCCCGCCGGATCTTGGGCGGCATTTTCATCGACTCCCGCTCAGTCGACGACCAGGAATATCAAAACTTCGTCGACACCCTGCGTCGCAGTGGCGCAGGTCTCCGGCCTGCGAACTAGTTTTCGGTCGGAGTTTTCTCAGCGTGATCGACCACCAGCACTTCCATCGGCCCCTTTCGCGATTCCAGCTTCAAGCCGAGCTGCTCCTGCAGCGCCGTGAAGACCGAAGGACCGCGCTCATCGTCCGCTACCGGACGATCGTCCGGCGTCCAGACGAGCTTCACCTCGAAAGACCCCTTCAATCCGGTTTGATCCACCACAAAGGAACGCATATAGCGCGATAGCAACGTGGCCACGGTCGACATCGGCATGCGGTTGCTGACAATTCGGAGTTGGCCTTGGACTCCAGTCGGGGCGCTCGCGGCAGCATCCGTAGCTTCGCGCATCTTTGACCCGCCCTTCGCGACCACCAGGGCGTAGTAAGCGAGCTCTCTATTTTCGGGGTGAAGCGCCAGCTTGAATCGCTCCGTTAGCAACGCTTGCATCATTCGAAGAACCTGTTCGCGCGGCGTATCGGGCAGCGCTTTCGCGACGATGTCGTACCGTAATTCCTTGGACTTGATCCAGTCGGGTCCGGAAAGCTGAGAATCGCTGGTCAATCCGTAGGCGAACCGGATGCAATCGGCAAGCGAGGCATTGGTCAACGTAACAGTGTCGTGCTGAACGGTGCCGAGATTGATGTTATACAGGTCGCCGTTCAAAACCGGCGCGACCTTGACCGATGCGACCTCAAAGGACTGACCCAGTGCGCTCGCGATTCCGGACGCAACAAGGAGCGTGATTAGCCGATACATCGTTACGCCAACCGCGCCAACTCCTCCACCGTCCTCCGAACCACCGTCTTCGTCAACGGCAGCTTGTACGCGTTCTTGCGCAGTGGCTTCGCCCCCGCGATCGCTACTTCGCCCACCTTCGCGGCCAAGTCCGCGGTGATGCGCTGCCCAGCGAGCAATTTCTCGGCTTCCGGTACTCGCCATGGAATCGGCGCGACGCCTCCTAGAACGACACGTGCGGACCGGCACGTTTCGCCATCCATTTCCAGGACCACCGCCGCGCTTACGACCGCGTGCGTCCATGCCTCGCGATCCAGCACCTTGTGATACGTGCTGCGCGTTCCCCGCCGCGGCGTCGGCAACAGGATAGAGGCCAGCACTTCGTCATTCGCCAACACGTTTTCCTTGGCGGCGTCCTTCTGCGGCAGCGTGAAGAAATCCTCCGCCGTGACCGTCCGCTCCCCCGCCAGTCCCACGATATGGAACTTCGCGTCCAGCGCCACCAGCGCGGGCGCCGTATCCGACGGATGAACGATGAAGCTGGGGCCGCCGCCCAAAATCGCGTGAAATTGATTTTCGCCGTTGATCGAATAGCAAGTATTGCCGCCGGCTTTATAGCACTTGAATCCGTTGCGGTAATACCAGCACCACGGACGCTGGCAAACATTGCCGGCCAGCGTGCCGACATTGCGGATCTGCGGCGTTGCGACGCTTTCGGCCGCCTCCGCCAGCACCGCATACTGCCGCCGGATTACCGGATGCCGGCTCAGCGTATCGAGCGTGATCAATCCGCCGATATTCACGCCGCCACTGGCCTGCGCCACCTGATCCAGCCCGCGGACGGCTCTCAAACTGATCAGCACATCCGGCGCGACAATCCGCTCTTTCACCATTCCCAGCAGATCGCTTCCTCCACCGGCGATTGCAATACTCCGGCCGTCAGCCTGTGCCTGCTTAATCATCGTGAGCGCCTGCGGAAGATCCCGCGGATTCGCGTTCGCAAAAGTCTTCATGCCATCACCCCTACAATCTTGTCTCTCGTAATGGGCAAGTCTTTCATCCTCCGGCCGATCGCATTGAAGATAGCGTTCCCCACTGCAGCGACCGCCGGAACCTTGCTCGCCTCGCCCATGCTCTTGGCGCCGAAAGGCCCGTACCCATCGTCGTTCTCGATGAACATCACTTCGATGTTCGGTGCATCCCGATGCGTCAGCACGCGATGCCCGTAATAGCCCGCCGTCAACGCCTGGCCGTGCTGCGGATCATACAGCAGTTCCTCATGCAGCGCCATGCCGATCCCCATGGTCGCGGCGCCTTTGATCTGGGCGACCGCCGTCAGCGGATTCATGATGCGCCCGCAGTCGTGTACCGCGAGATACCGGACTACTCGCACGCGCCCTACCTCGGCGTCCACCTCCACTTCTACGAAGTGCGCGCCAAACGCGGCACGGACTTTCCCACCCTCCACAGTGGGATTTGGCCCTGCGGAAGCCACCAGCGTGTCATCGCCCTTTGGCAACCCGTTCGTGGCGATCTTACGTTTCAAGTCGCGCGCTGCTTCCACCACTGCGGTCCCGGTCATGATGGTGGTGCGGCTTCCCGATTCGCCAACCGAGTACGGACAGCGGTCGGTATCGCCCCACACCACTTCCACTTTCGACAGCGGAACATCCAGGGCTTCGGCCGCGATCATTCCCATGGTCGTCTTCGCGCCCGCGCCCACATCCGTCACGCCGACGTGCACTTTGTAGTCGCCCTTGGCATTCACGTCGATCACCGCGTTGCTGCGCCCCAATCCCGATCGGAACGCCAGGAACGAGAAGCCCACGCCGCGCTTGACCGGCCCTGAATCGGAACCAGGCTGAGGACGCCAGCGCTTGTTCCAGTCGAACGCCGCCATGCCGCGATGGATGCATTCGTCGAGTGAGTAATTCGTGTACTCGTTCTGATCGCCGGCTTTGCGCGTCATGTTCTTCAACACAAACTCCACCGGATCCATCTTCATCTTGTAAGCGACATCGTCCATCATCGACTGGATGCCGAAATGGCCCTGCGGGTACTCCGGCCCGCGAAAATTCCCCGAAACGGTCTTGTTGGTGTAAACCGGATGGACGGCCGTTTCGACATTCGGGCACTGGTAAATTTCAATGCCGCCGATCGCGCCCGAATTCTTGCGATACCCGCCCATCCCGCTATAGCCACGCAGTTGAATCGCTTTGAGCGTGCCGTCGTTGCTGACACCCACTTTGTAATACTGAATGGTCGGCCAGCGGCCGTGCATCCCGATGTAATCTTCTTTGCGTGAAAGCTCCAGCTTCACCGGCGCGCCGGTCTGCTTGGCCAGCACCGCCGCAATCAGATCGGCGTCCTGATTCTGGTTCTTGTTGCCGAAGTTGCCGCCCATGTACTGGCACACCACGCGCACATTCTCATCCGGTATGCCTAAATCGCGCGCCATGTCATGCCGGCAATTGGCAATGCCTCCCGTAGGCGTGTGCACCGTCAGCTTGTCGCCCTCCCAATGCGCCACCGAGGTTCGCGGCTCCATCTGCGAGTTGTGCACGAAGGTCGTCGTATAACGATCTTCGAAGACATGATCGGACGCCGCGAATCCATCCTGAATATTGCCGCGCTTCACGCCAATCGGCTTCGCCTCGTTCTGAGCATTCAGCGAAAGATTGCCATCCGGCCAGATCTGGACGGCATTGGGCTTGAGCGCCTCCTCCGGATCGAGCACGAACGGCAGCACCTCGTAATCGACCTCGATATGCCGCAGCGCTTCTTCCGCAATGTGCCTATCGATCGCCGCCACCGCCGCCACCGGCTCGCCCACAAAGCGCACTGGATTGTTGAAGGCGTAGCGCCGTTGCTTAGTCGTCTTCTTGATCGGATCGTTGTACTGCACTCCGCCCGCGACACTGCCCGCGCCCCACACCACCTGACAATTCTCGTGCGTCAGGACAGCCTTCACGCCCGGCATTGCGGCCGCCTTGGACACGTCGATACTGCGAATTCGCGCATGTGGATGCGGGCTGCGCAGAACGCGCGCATACAACATCCCCGGCAAGTGAACATCGTTCGTGTAAGTCGCCTTGCCGCTGACCCGCTCTAGAGCATCGATGCGCGGCGTCGCATGCCCCAAGGTCTTCAGCGGAGGCAGCGTTTCTATAACCTCCACGTCTAACAACGTCGGCACAGCGTTAGCCGCCACGGTTGCTTCGACGTATCGGTTGTAATTCGAGCAGCGGCAAAGGTTTCCGGTTAAAGCCGCCTGCACCTGATCAGCCGTCGGATGCGAGTTTCGTGAGAGCAGCGCCTTGGCACTCATCAACTGCCCGGAAGTACAGAAGCCGCACTGCGGGGCATCGTGTTCCATGAAGGACTTTTGCAGCGGGTCGAGTTTATCGCCCTGCGACAGCCCTTCGACTGTTTGAATCGATCGCCCATCCATCCAAACGGCAAGCTGGCTGCAGGAATAGATCGGCTTGCCATCCATCAGCACTGTGCACGCCCCGCATTCCCCTCGATCGCAACCGATCTTGGTGCCGGTTAGCATCAGGTGATCGCGCAGCAGCTCCGCCAGCGTCCATCGATCCTCGGCTTCCACCCGCTGCTCCTTGCCGTTGACAATCAGCCGGATGGTCGTGCGTGGCACCGGGGCGTTGGCTTCGTTTTGCGCATCTGCGAGAGGCGTCTCAGCCGCCGCAACCAAAGCGACGCTTGTGCCTTCCAAAAACCTACGGCGCGATATCTCATTCTTGTCTAAAGTGGACATTTTCTGGCCCTTCCAACTGTCGGCCATTGTACTCGAAAGCTTGTGAAAGCACAAAGGTTAGTTGCCTCCTCCCGGAGGTACTGATTGGCATTGACTTAAGTAACTAGAACAAATAGACTTATATAAGGGAGATTGTCTAAATGGACAAGTTCGATCGAGTATTCAGAGGGATCGGAGTTGGCGTTCTGCTCGCGGGTTTTGCGATCGCCGGTGAACCCGCCAGCACGGTCGGGGGAGCGGCCAACAAGCCGGTCACCTTCGCCAAAGACATCGCGCCGATCTTCCAGGAAAAATGTCAGGACTGCCATCGCAAAGATTCGATGGCGCCCATGTCGCTTGTGACCTACGAAGAGACCCGGCCGTGGGCCCGCTCCATCAAGGAACGCGTCGTAACGCACCAGATGCCGCCGTGGCACCTCGACAAGACAGTCGGCATTCAGCACTTCCAGAACGACCGCTCCCTGACCGACGAACAGGTCGACCTGATCGCCCGCTGGGTCGACGCCGGCGCGCCGCAGGGCGATGCCAAGGACATGCCGCCTCCCAAGCAGTGGCCGGACGAGACCACTTGGCAACTCGAGAAGAAGTACGGCCGTCCGCCGGACATGATCATCAAGTCAGATGCGTACACCATGCCGGCTGTCAGCCAGGATCAATGGTTTAAGCCGACGACCGATCTCCACGTCACTGAGCCGAGCTGGGTGCAAGCAGTCGAGATGCATCCGTCGACTCCCGCGGGACGCCGGATCGTCCATCATGCCATCGCGCACCTAATGCAAAACGAACCCAAGACGGCCAACGCGGTCGACGACGGCAACAACGATGCGGTCGCCGCCGCTCAAGGTGGAATCCTTATGGAATGGGCGGTCGGAAAGACTTACGACGTCTATCGCCCGGACACCGGCAAGCTGCTCATGCCGGACGCGAAAGTCTGGTGGGACATCCACTTCCACGCCGTCGGCGAGACCATTCGCGACCATGTCGAACTCGCTGTGTGGCTCTATCCCAAAGGCCAAGCCCCGAAATATCGGACCTATTTGACGCTTTTTGGCGCAACTTCGACCGGCGGCGGAAGCCCCCTCGACATTCCGCCAAATACGATCAAGGAAACCCAGGGCTTCCACGTACTGAAGGCGCCGGCCATTCTAGAAAACTTCCAACCGCACATGCACCTGCGCGGCAAGGCCATGGCTCTCGAAGCCATCCTGCCCGACGGCACTACCCAGATGATCAGCTACGTCGATCATTTCAACTTCAACTGGATGAACAACTACATCTACACCGACGACGCAGCGCCCGTGCTGCCCAAGGGCACCATTATCCACGTCACGGCCTGGCACGACAACACCCCCGCCAATCGCAACAATCCGGACCCGAACCAGTGGGTGGGATGGGGCGACCGCACGGTGGATGAGATGGCGCACGCCTGGGTGAACGTCACCTACATCAGCGAAGAAGACTATAAGGCGTGGGCCGCAACGCATAAGCCAAAGCGAACTGATACCGCTTCCGCTCGACGGGCTCAGTAGTTCTTAATCATTAGCAACGCGCTTGAAAAGAGCAGTGCTGGAGTGCTCTTGTACTCCGAAGCTGCGGCGTATTATAATGCCCATCCAGGTAAGAAATTCAGGAGAAACAAAGAAAATGCATCTCAGATTAGCTAGGCGACACACTCTGTTGGTGGTGGCCCTGTCGGTCATCGCGCTGGCATGGATAGCACTGGCGGCTACGGGCGACGCCCCTGGCCAGCCTTCAACCAAGAATGGCGACTGGCCGTACTACACGGCGGATTTAAAGGGCACCAAGTACTCGCCGCTCGATCAGATCAACGCATCCAATTTCAACAAGCTCGAGGTCGCCTGGCGATTTAAGACCGACAACCTGGGCACACGTCCTGAATTCAAGCTGGAAGGGACGCCGGTCGCAATCAAAGGCATACTGTACACCACGGCCGGCACACGCCGGTCGGTAATCGCGCTGGACGGGACGACGGGCGAGTTGATCTGGGCGCATAGCATGCGGGAAGGCAAGCGCGCCGCGATCGCTCCCCGGCAGTTGTCGGGCCGCGGCCTTTCCTACTGGACCGATGGCAAAGGTGACGATCGCGTCGTATACGTGACCACCGGCTATCGTCTGGTTGAATTGAATGCACATGACGGCTCCGTCATCAAGTCCTTCGGCAAGGACGGGATCGTGGACCTGAAGGAAGGCATGGTGACCGGCACCGGCAAGCAGATCGATCTGGAAGAGGGCGAAGCCGGTCTCCACTCGACTCCGCTCATCGTGAAAGACGTCGTGATCGTCGGCTCATCCTTCAAAGAGGGCATGACGGTCGTCACGCACGACAACACCAAGGGCCTGGTCCGTGCCTTCGACGTGCACACCGGCAAACGCCTGTGGACCTTCAACACCATCCCACGCCCCGGAGAGTTCGGCAACGACACCTGGGAGAACGGCTCCTGGGCGACCAACGGCAACACCGGCGTCTGGACGCAAATGACTGTCGACGAAGAGCTCGGCTTAGTCTATCTGCCGGTTGAGTCTCCGACTTCCGACTACTACGGCGGCGAACGCCCCGGCAATAACCTGTTCGGCGAAAGCCTGGTCTGCGTCGACCTGAAAACCGGCGTGCGGAAATGGCATTTCCAGATCGTGCATCATCCCATCTGGGACTACGATCTTTCTTCGGCGCCGATCCTTGCCGACATAGTGGTCGACGGCAAACCGATCAAAGCCGTCGCGGTGCCGAGCAAAGAATCGTTCCTCTATGTATTCGACCGCGTGACCGGCAAGCCGGTGTGGCCGATCGTCGAAAAGCCCGTGCCGCAATCCGACGTGCCCGGCGAGAAGACCTCGCCGACGCAGCCCTTCCCGACCAAGCCGCCAGCCTATGGCCGCAATCAGTTTACGGTGCCTGACGACCTGGTCGATTTCACTCCTGAAATTCTAGCCCAGGCCAAGGATGTGGTGGCGCGATACAAGACGGGACCGATGTTCCTCCCGCCGATCGTCGGCGATCCTAAGACATTCCTCGCCGCGATTAACCTCGGCAATGCCAGCGGTGGAACCAACTGGCCCGGCGCCGGCTACGATCCCGAGACGCACATTGTCTACGCCCAAGCCAATGAATCCGCTGTTACACCGATTTCGCTGCGCAACCCGCCGCCGGCGTCCTCTGGATTCACCACCGACATCCGATATATCTCCGGCCGGAACGATCAAGAATTCCGGGAAGCGCAAGGACCGGGATTCGGAAGCGCGGCCGACGCTCCGCAGCGCAAACCCACTCCTCCTCCTCCGGCAGCAGCGGGGGGTCGGGGAGCGGCTGGTGGAGGGGGTGGTGGATTCGGCCTGAATGTCCAAGGTCTCTCCGTCATCAAACCGCCGTATGGTGTCATTTCCGCTGTTGATCTCGATCGCGGCGAGCTGAAATGGAAGGTGCCCTATGGCGAAACCCCGGATGCCGTTCGCAATCACCCAGCCCTCAAGGGGATGAACATCCCGAATACTGGTCAAGGCGGCAGCGTTGGACTGCTGGTCACGAAAACGCTGGTGGTTCTCGGCGACAGCCAGGTCACATCGGTAACCCATCCGCGCGGTGCGATGTTCCGGGCCTATGACAAACAGACCGGCAAAGAGGTCGGCGCGGTCTTGATGCCGGCCCCGCAGAGCGGTTCGCCCATGACTTATCAGGCCAACGGCAAGCAGTACATCGTCGTAGCGATCAGTGGCGGCGCTTACTCGGGCGAGTACATCGCCTACAGCCTGCCAGCCGAAGACCGATAACGACTACGGATCCCTATCTCCGAGCTGCCCTCGAGCAGGCCAAGAAAAGCCTCGCCGAGGGCGGCATTCCGATCGGATCAGTCCTGGTGCATGAGGGCGAGATCATTGGTCGCGGGCACAACTGCCGCGTTCAAAGTGGCAGCGCGATCGATCACGGAGAAATGAACTGCCTCCGCAATGCGGGCCGGTTGCCAGCCAAGGTTTACCAAAACAGCACCATTTATTCGACCCTCTCGCCCTGTCCTATGTGCAGCGGCGCGATCGTCCTCTATAAGATTCCGCGCGTGGTGGTTGGCGAAAATCGGACCTTCCTCGGCGCGGAAGACTACATGCGCGCGAACGGCATTCAGGTGGATGTAGTGCAAGACGCGGAATGTATCCAGCTCATGACCGAGTTCATCCGCGACCATCCTCAGCTCTGGAATGAAGACATCGGCGTGTAAACGCGCGGCGGTGTGTTAGACTCGCCGTGTGATGCGTGGCGAGATTCGACTAGGCTTGTTCGCTCTGCTTCTGCAGACAGCTTGGGCGCAAACACCACCGGACGTGTCGGAGATTCTGAAAAAGGTTGGCGAGACGTACAAGGCTTCATCACGGTATGAATTCGAGATCGATGCCACAGGCCGTGAGGGAGCGAATGGGGCGCGGACAACGTTCCATACACACATCGCATTCAGTGCCCCGAATAAATATCGAATGGAGGGAGCGCTTCCTGGTCTGAGCGTTCAAGACACGGATCTGAGCGATGGAATCATGATTCATGACGGCTCAACGCTCTGGTTTTATCTTCCGAAATCAAATCAGTACGCGTCCATTCCCGCTGCTCGGATAACCGCCGATGCCCCTGGCGATCTCGGGGATATGATGCCTGAAGCAGTCGACCACTTCCTGATGTGGCGATATCGTAGCGCAGGGGATTTTGTCAAGGGGGCCAAGTTCCTTCGCGAAGAGTCAATCGAGATAGTAGGGGCAAAGGTTGCCTGTTTTGTTCTGACTGTCGCGCCCGACAGTAAGCTCGAATATACCTGGTGGGTCGACAAACAGACTTATCGCATCGTCCGTGAAGACGATGCCGGCAATAGCGCCGTGTTTACCTCCATACGGCTCAACGAACCGATACGAGATGAACTTTTCAAGTTCACACCCCCACGCGGCGCGCAGAAAATGGAAGCTCAGTAGCGTCCTGCCCGAAGATATCGGCGGTTGACGCGGCCCCCTCGAATCACCTGATATCATGCAACGGTGAGCGATCAACCAAATGTGAGCGATCAACGATCGGTGAGCGATCAACGAAAATTTCAGCCGTTTGTTCCAGTGAACCTGCAGATGCGCGAGTTCACCCTCCGGGCGCTGCTGCTCGGGCTGGTGATGACAGTCATTCTTGGCGCGGCGAACGCGTACCTGGGCCTGCGCGCTGGAATCACCATTGCGGCGACTTATCCGGCGGCGGTGGTCGGCATGGCAGTATTGCGTGTGTTCAAGGGATCGGTTCTGGAAGAGAACATCGCCCGCACTGCTGGCTCTATTGGTGAATCGGTCGCAGCGGGGGCCATCTTCACACTGCCCGCGTTTTTGATATCCGGGGCTTGGCCTTCGTTCGCTCCGAAAGACGCCTATTGGAAATCGACCGCATTGATGGTGGTCGGCAGCATTCTCGGCGTACTTTTCGTATCGTTAGTCCGGCGCGTCATGGTGGAAGATCCGGAGCTGCCGTTCCCGGAATCGGTGGCTGCCTCAGAGATCCATAAAGCCGGACGGCGCGGCGCCGAAGCCGCAAAGTTTCTGTTTTACAACATTGGGCTGGGCGCGCTGATCCAATTCCTGGGCGAGATCCAGCTCTTTGCTCCTGACAAAGATTTCTTTTTGCCGGTGGGCCTGCTCGGGCGGAGCATCGTGAGATTAGGTACGCCCAACCGGACCTTGCAGGCGGGCGGCGTGACCATGGCATCGGGACCGACGGTAAGTCCGGCCTACATCGGCGTCGGCTATATCATCGGGCCAGAGCTCGCGGCGCTGCAGTTTTCCGGCAGCGTGCTCGCCTGGGGCATGATGGTGCCTCTGCTGATCTTCTTCCTGGGACCGCAGCTTCAAACGTTCCTTCCGCCGGGTTCAACCGATGCCTCCTGGATCGGCCTGGCGAACGCGGTCTGGCGCTACATCGTGCGGCCGATCGCCGTCGGCGGAATGATGGTGGGAGCCGCGTATACGCTGGTCCGCATGCGCAAAGGTCTGTTCGATGGGCTGCGCCGGGCGATCTCGGATCTGAAGGTCACCGCCGCGCAAATGCAGCAGACCAGCCGCACTGAGCAATACATGAGTTCGAAAGTGGTCTTCAGCTTGATCGGGTTGATGTTCCTGGCGATGATCGCCCTCTACATTTATCTCTCGGGCCAGTGGCTCGGCGGGTTGGCGGCCGCTGCCATCATGATCGTCATCGCGTTCTTTTTCGCTACTGTTTCCGGATACCTGGTGGGCATGATCGGATCGACGAACAATCCGATTTCGGGGTTAACTCTCACCACATTGATCATCGCGGCGCTATTGATGGTGTCGCTGGGCTTGTCGGGGCCGGGTGGCGTGGCGGTGGTACTGGGCGTGGCGGCGGTGGCGTGCGTTTCTTCGGCAGTCGCAGGCGAGTTGCTCCAGGACTTCAAGGTCGGCTACATTCTGGGCGGAACTCCACGCCGAATCCAGATGGCAGAATTGATCGCGGTGGTGGTGGCGAGCGCGGCCATGTACTGGCCGCTGTACATCCTGCAAGCCGCAAACATCAAGGGTGGTGGAACTGGTTTTGGCGATCCCAAACTTTCCGCGCCGCAGGCCGGACTGATGGCCACGCTGGCGCAGGGCATCGTGGGTGGAGACATGCCTTGGCCTCTAGTTGTGGTCGGAGTGGCCTTTGGCATCACGTTGGTCCTGGTGAAGGTGAAGAGCCCGATGCTTGTGGCCGTGGGCATGTATCTTCCCTTCAACACTACATTCGCGATTTTCATGGGCGGGATGTTCCGCTGGATGACTAACTCGCTGCGACAGCGAGCGGGCGCCAACGAAGCACAAACGGCCCGCATCGAAAATGTCGGAATCCTTACAGCTTCTGGACTGATCGCCGGAGAGGCGTTGATGGGCCTGGTGATTGCTACGTTTCGGTTTTTTGAATGGCCGCTCCCGAAGATCTTCGAGGAGCCCTCCTATATTTTCGGAATCGTGGTAATCGCATTGCTCGGCATTTTGCTGGTGCGCCTGCCCTTGGCCAACGCGGGCAGTCCGGATGAGCCGGCGCCCCCGGCCGCGATGATGTAGCGGCGGGAGTTAAAAGGTCCGGCTCGGTCGCAACCCACAGCCGGACTCTGCCGTCTGACCCTGTAGGGAAGAAGCGATCGGTCGCCGGATGGCTCATTTTCAAGCCCCGGCGGCCGATTTCTGCGAGTAATCGCCGCGATACTTTACCATAAGGAATTGCCCCGCATTAGCTCATCCGCCGAATCCGGCAAGGGCAGGTGGTCTCAGCTCTACCTAGGCGTGGCGTTCACCACGCTGGCGACTCTCATACTCGAGTTGTCGCTCACGCGCATCTTCTCGGTCGTCTTCTACTATCACTTTGCTTTTCTTGCCATTTCCATTGCGCTGTTCGGGCTCGGCGCTGGCGGCGTTTTTTCGTACGTAGTCTCGGGCTGGCGAGGGAACACCTACTTCAAGCTCGGAACGCTGGCGGTGCTGAATAGCTTTTGTGTGGTCGCATCGCTGGTCTTCCTGCTCACTCGATCCGGCGAGCTGACCAATCTTACTCTTGCGGCGGTCTATTTCGCCAGCGCGACGCCGTTTTTCTTTTCAGGGACGGTGGTGTCGATGGCGGTCGCTGAGGGCATTCAGCGTGTGGACCGCGTGTATTTCTTCGACCTGCTGGGCGCCGCCGGTGGATGCCTGGTGCTGGTTCCTTTCCTCGATCGATTCGGCGGACCGAACACCGTGCTGGCTACATCGGTGCTGTTTGCGGTGTCGGCGGCCATTTGGTACAACATCGCCGGTACTCTGCGCGGGCGTGTCGCGGCTGTCGCGCTGGCGCTCGCGTTTGTGGCGCTGATCGCGTACAACGGAACGCGCCACACCATCGATGTGCGCTTTGCCAAAGGCCGGCCGATTCCCAAGGAGAGGTTTGTTCAATGGAACAGCTTCTCGCGCATTGGGCTGGTGGACAACAACTATCCGGGCGAAGCCGGAATCGTGATAGATGCCGACGCGGCTACCGGCATCCCCGGTTTCGATCTCGCGCACTTGACGTCTCATGAAGAAGACCGGTTAACTCATGAGGGACCCGGATTTCCGTATCTGCTGCGGCCCGGCGCGAAAACGCTAGTCATTGGATCCGGCGGAGGGTGGGACGTTGCCCGAGCACTGACTTCCGGCAGCAGAGATGTGACTGCGGTTGAAATTAATCCCATCATTGCGCGCACTATCATGCAGCAGCGTTTCCCGGAGCTGAGCCACGGTCTGTATTTCCGTCCCGAAGTTCACGTGGTTATCGAAGACGGACGTGGCTTCGTGAGGCGCAGCTCGGACAAGTATCAAGTGCTGCAAGCCACGCTGGTGGACACCTGGGCATCCACCGCGGCGGGCGCGTTCGCGCTCTCTGAAAATAATCTCTACACCACCGATGCCTTCCGCGACTACCTGACCCATCTCACTGATGATGGCCTGATGGTTTTCACCCGCTGGGGTCTGCAGCCGCCCCGCGAGTCTTTGAGGCTAATTTCGCTCGCGATGGCGGCGCTTCAGGATTTAGGCGAGAAGCAGGCCTGGAAGCACATCGTCGTGGTACGCGAGAACGCCCAGAATCTGGCGAGCTGGGGCGCCCAGGATACCGTAATCGTCTTCCGCAAGCCGATCAGCGATGCTGACCTGGCGCGCGCTCGGTCTGCATTGCTCGAAACGAAGCTCCAACCCGTCTACGTTCCGGGCGACCTTCCAGCAAACGAATTTGGCCGGCTACTCCTGAGCAACGATCCGGAAACGTTTCGAGCCGAATATGCGTTCGACATTTCCCCGGTGGACGACAACCGGCCATTTTTCTTCTACACGGTTCAGCCGCGCGATCTGTTGAATTTCCTGACGCAAAGCGCGCGGGCTGCGGACTATAAAATCAATCGCGCGGTTCCTTTGCTGTTCGAATTGCTGGGCGTCAGTTTGGTGGCGACTCTCGTGGTGCTCGCGTTGCCGCCCTTGCTGCTGGGTTCGCGGCTGAAAGCGGAACACGGCGTGCGAAGTTTCTTGCTGTATTTCATTTTCATCGGCGCGGGCTATGTCCTGATTCAAGTGGCGCTGATCCAGAAGTTTGTGCTCTTCCTTGGCCATCCTACTTACGCTTTGACTGTAATCATATTTTCGATGCTCATTTCGAGCGGAGTAGGCAGTTACTTCAGCCGCAGGCTGGTCGGGAAGGCCAGTGATTTCCGGTTAAGCACGGTGTTGATCGCGGTCGCGGCCGCGGTCTCTGCACTGGCTTTCCTGGCGTCCCCGATCAGTGAATCGGGAGTGGGCTGGCCGCTCGCCCTAAAAATAGTGGTGACGGTGGCTCTGGTCGCGCCCGCTGGATTCCTGATGGGCATGCCTTTCCCGATCGGCCTCGCGCGCCTGGGAGCGCTTTACCCTCGGGCCGTGCGATGGGCCTGGGCGCTGAACGCCGCCGCGAGTGTGCTAGGATCCGCGGCCGCGATCTTCTTCGCCATCTATCTAGGGCTCCGGGCGACTGTTCTGCTAGGCGCTGCGCTCTACTTAGGCGCGCTTGCGGTGGTGTGGCTGCGGCAACGAGCCGCCGTGGTTGTGGCTCCAGCCGGCGCGGAACTGCGCGCGTAGCCCAAGATTTCCGGCTCTGCGATATACTCAGGGTAATTCCAAGGGAGTCTCCATGAAACTTGTCAGTGCCCTGTTAGCGTGTGCCAGCCTGTGCCTGGCCGCTCCGAAAGTGGAGCCGCGCACCGAAATCGGCGAGATCAACGGCGCCAAATTCCGTATCGATATTCCTGACAACTGGAACGGCGGCTTGGTGATGTACTGCCACGGATACAGTCCGGTCGCCGGGACCTACAAGGAAGGCAAGCTCCCGCCAGTACTCGCGGTCTTCACCGAGCAAGGCTACGCGCTCGCGCAATCGGGCTACGCCGCTGGCGGATGGGCCATCCAGGAAGCGGTGGAGGACACCGAGGGTTTGCGGCGCTATTTCACAGGCAAGTACGGCCAACCGAAGGAAACCTTCATCACCGGGCACTCCATGGGCGGCTTCCTGACCATGATGTTCATGGAACGCTTCTCGACCAGCTATGACGCGGGTCTGGCGCTGTGTGGCCCGCTTGCGTCCGCGACCTACTTTATGGACCGTGGCGCTTTCGATCTGCGCGTGGTCTTCGATTATTATTTCCCCGGTGTACTCCCCGCGCCCGACAAGGTTCCGGCCGATTTCAAGAACACGCCTGAAACCGACAAACAAATCCAGGCGTTGATGGACAGCCAGCCGGAAAAAGCCGCCGCGCTCCTACATTTTTCGGGTGCGCACAGCACCAAGGATCTCGCCAGCACCTTAGGCTTCGTCACTTATCTGCTGCTGGACCTGGAGCAGCGCAGTGGCGGCAATCCCTTCGACAATCGCAACGTAATTTACGAGAGCCCCGATGATTACAACGCGCTCAACGACGGCGTGAAGCGCTATAAAGGCGATCCGCGCGCAGCGGAATACGTGCGCACCTGGTATACGCCCACCGGCAAGCTTTCGCATCCGATGCTCGCTATCCACACCACCTACGATCCGCTGGTGCCCGTTCGCATTCCGGCGCGCTATCCGGAGTTAGCGGAGCAGTCCGGCTCACAGGACCTCTTCGTACAGCAATACGTGAAGCACGACGGGCACTGCACCATCCTTCCTAACGAGATTGCCGCGGGCTTTACGGAATTGCGCGCCTGGAAGGATCAGGGAACCAAGCCGCACTCGGGTCTTCATCCCGAGATGAAGGCCGCGGCTTCAAGTCAAAGCAAGGGGACGGATCGGTGATCCAGTGCCGCCGCGAATCTTGAGCGGAGCGGCGACGAAGACAAACTCGTAAATCCGATCGCGGGCAAGATCCTCCAGGTTCAGCGCCTCGATGATGTGGATTCCGCTTTCCACCAGTAGATGCACGTGCACCGGCATCGCACCCGGCACTCGCTCGAAGGCTACCGTGTCCGAACCCGCGGCGAAGACACCGCGTTTGCTCAGCCAGCGCGCGCCCTCGAGCTCCGGACCCGGCCCGGTCGCCGTCATCCCATGCCCGCCCGTGATATAGCGCGCAGCATCGGTCCAGAAGCGCGCCCATCCAGTCCGCAGCAGCACCACGTCGCCATTTTGGACCTCGATCTTCTGTGCTTTCGCGACCGATTCCAAATGCTCCGGGGTGATGGTGAAATCCGCCGGCAAGTCGTCGGCACTTAAATGCCCCGCTATATCGAGCAGCACGCCCCGGCGCACGATCGGCGCAATGGTGTCCACGGAATGCCGCTGAATGCCGCCGGCGTCGCTCTGTACTGTCTTCGCTTCGACGCCGCCATGGAGTTTCCCGCCGTAGGAGAAATGGCAGAGCGCGTCGATGTGCGTGCCGACGTGGCTGCCGAGCGCAATGGCATCCGCGGAGGAACTGGCGCCGATCTCCGACACCATGTCGCCATGTTTCTTGGTCAGGCCGAACAAGAACGGTGGATGGGTCGGAAAGTGCGGCATGCCCACGAAATAGGGCTGCGCGAGGTCATAAATTTTGGATCGCCGGAGCCGCTCGAACAAATCCATCATCGGCGGCGCGCCTGGGCCTTGCCGTTGCCCCGCTTCCGCCGGCGGTGGCTGGCTCTCGGTTTCACGGGCACGCTGGGAGCTTCCTGAGATGCCCAGCGCCCTAAGCGGTACTTCCGTTCGTAGCCCGCCGTCAGGTTGGTGATGGTGACTGTGACGGATCCGCTCGCGTCGCCGGAGTAGCGCTCCTCAATCTGCTGGGATTGAGCGGCGTCGGAACGCTCCACCGATACGCCGTTGGAATTTTGAAGAGCCGGGTCGAAGGGAAACTGGACTTCGTCCCAAACCGTGACATCGCCGGCCGGCTCTCCGCCGTCGTTGAGGTGGCTGCATTCGAGATATCGAAAATGTCCGACATTGTGAACCGGCGTGTATCGCCTGCGGATCTCGACCGGATGCTCGCCGGGACCGGGCAGCGGCGTTCCCTTGGGAAAGAGCGGATCGAAAACTACTCGCTGGCCGCCGTCGCCTTCGCGCCATACTCCGAAATAGCGGGTAAAGTTCTCGCTCAAAACATAGCCGGCCGATGCGTCCGCCTGAATTGCGAGACCAATGGCGGTCGCGGATCGGGCGTACAGCGAGCGCCGAATACGCTTGCCAAATCTTTCTTTCAGCACCCGGCCCACCACCGGCAGTTCGCTTCCGCCGCCGGTTACGTAAAGAGCCTCGAGGTTGCCGGAGACATTCGTCGCCAGCAGATCGTCCACCACGCCTAACGTCTCCTCGATCAGCGATCGGCATTGCTCGTAGTATTCCGCCGCCGACACGACCACCGTTCCCCACTCCTCGCGAACGTGTCCCAGATCCAAAAGGATTTTGCGAGTGTTCGGATTCACTGCCTCTTTCTTGATGCGGCATTCTTCGAGCAGACGAAAGTGCTCGGCCGCCGAGAGGCCTTCACGATCCTCTTCGCTCAGCACCATGTCGGCCAGAATCTCGTCGAAATCGTCGCCGCCCAGCGTGGAAATTCCTTCCGTCGCCAGTACGCGATGGGTCTTTTCATCCAGCTCCACCAGCGAGGCGTCGAAAGTTCCACCTCCCAGATCATAGACCAGAATCGGACCACTGATTTTGGTCTTGTGCCCGAACTCGATGCTGGCAGCTGACGGCTCGTTCAACAAGCCGATCACATCGCAGCCGGCCGAGCGGAACGCTTCTACCGTCAGGAAACGCTGGTTGCTGTTGGCGTTGGCGGGCACGCCCAGCATAACCTCCAAGGGTTCCTGGGGCAGGCTGGCGCGCAACGCCATGGCCATTTCCCGCAGCACTTGGATGAGCGGCACGGCTTGATGGCCGAGCTGCAGGATCGTCTCAGGGCCCGCTTCCGAGAGCACGCGCTTCAGCGATCGGATGATCGTAAAAGTGGGATATTGCTGGCACGCCCACGCCTGCCAACCATAGAGACGCTGCTCGCCACGGACGGCGACCAGAGCGGGAAACCACTCGGCGGCGGCGCCATCTGGATTTTCAAACGAAATGAGTGGATAATTTCCGCGATCCACCGCGGCAACCACGATGCGAGTGGTGCCGAAATCTATTCCTAACTTCACAGTGCTACCTTCTTGCTTCCTGCTTGCTGCCTTCTGCTTACTGCCTTTTGCTTATTGGCTTCCCGCCGTCGCCGTTCCCGCGCCACTTCCCAGAAACTTCAGCAGCGTGGTGTTGAACGGAACGGCGCATTCGATCTGTGGCACGTGACCGCAGTGGTCCAGAATCACGGTCTGAGAGCCGGCGATCTCGGTTCCCATCATCTGCCCGGCCGAGAGCGGGATAAGCCCGTCCTCGCGGCCCCACACTACCAACGTCGGCGCTTTGATCGCGCTCAGCTTGCCGTCGATCACATCCTCGTTGCGCGAAAGGGAATCGAGAAAACGGTCGATTGTGTAGCCATCGTTCCTCCGCATATGTTGGGCAAAAGCGCCTTCGGCGAACGCGTCGGTCACCATTGCTTTATTGGCAAGGATGGTCGCCATGAGCGCCTTTTCGCTGGCCACTGTCGAGGGATTCAGAGCCTGAAGCAATTCGCGCTGTACCTGCACACCCGTTTTTGCGAGAGAATAGCCGGCGCTATCCACCAGCACCAGCCGATCGACTTTCTCTGGATGCGCGAGCGTGAACGCGGCCGCCGTCCATCCGCCCAACGAGTTTCCGACCACGATGGCTTTAGTGATGCCTAGCTTCTTGTAAAAACCGTCCAGAAAATCGACTAGCGTGCCGATCCGATACTCGATCAGCGGCTTGTCCGATTCGCCGAATCCGATCTGGTCGGGAACATACACGTGGTAGTTCTTGGCGAGAACCGGTGCGGTGTACGCCCAGTTGCTCTTATCGCCGCCCAGGCCGTGCAGCAGGATCACGGTGGGTCCGGAACCAGCTTCAATATATTGAATCTTCTGTCCAAAGATTTCGACCTGTTTGGAAGGCGGTGCCTGCGCCCATACCACGACGGTGCTCACTAAGACTGCAAGCACCCCTGCGAATCTCTTCATCGGTTCCGCCTCATTCCGTACACTAGCACGCCCGAGGTACTGGCATGCGAGGAGCCACGCTGTGTCACACTGAGGCTTCGGATGTTCGACAATTTCCATGGTAACGAGACCGTTGCGCGAACGCTCCATGCGATGACGCAGCAGGAGCGAATTCCGCAGACTATCCTGCTGGATGGCCCCGCAGGAGTGGGCAAAGCGACTCTGGCCCGGCGATTCGGCGCGGCACTCTTGGGTGACGGCGGCAAGATCGAGCAGGACGATCTGAGTCTCGAAATCCATGCGGCCACCATCGCCGAGCGTGAGAAATGGCCGTCGGACAAGCGCAACGACGACCCTTTGCTGTTTTCCACGCATCCCGATTTCGTCACCTTTCCACCCGATGGTCCTTTGCGGCAGATCACCATCGAGCAGATGCGGCTGTTGAAAGAACGCGCGCAATTCAAGCCGCTGCAGGGAAAGCGGCGCGTGTTTCTGATCGATCAGATTGATCGCGCCAATGAGCAGGCCGCGAATTCGCTGCTGAAGACGCTAGAAGAGCCTCCGGAACACCTGATTCTGTTGCTGACGGCAGAGAATCCTTATGACTTGCTGCCGACCATCCGCTCCCGCGCGGTGCCTTTCCACCTCGGACCGCTCTCCAACGCCGAGATGCGAACCTTCGTCGAAGCGCGCGGTCTTTCGGACCCGGAGCGGCGTATCGCACTCGCGGCCGGAAGCCCGGGACTGGCGGTTTCGATGGATCTCGATATCTACGATGAGCGCCGCCGGGCGATGCTTGCCCTGCTGCAGGTGGCCGCTGGACGAGCTCCCTTCGGTGAGTGGGCCAAGCACGCCGAGGCGATGGCTCCGCGCCGGCAGGACAAACTCGATCACTTTCTGGGCATCCTCTACGTGCTGCTGGAAGATGTGTTGTTGCTACGCGAAGGCGCTGGAGAAATCCGCAACATCGACATTCGGCGGCAACTCGAGGACCTGGCCGGGAATGTCTCCTTCCAGTGGATCCGCAGCGCGGTCAGGAAGACGGACGAACTGGCGGAACTGGTCCGGCGCAATATTCAAAAGAGCATCGCTCTGGATGCGCTGGTGGTCGAATTAAGGCGCTTGGCGGCGTAGAACCTGTGGCCCCTAAGAGCCATCCATCGCGCCTTGCAGCGACACGAATCGTTATGGTTCAATAATGCTAGTTGGACACCTGATCAATCCTTTTCGAATGGCCCCGGCCGGCTCTCCAACACGTTTCGGGACCTGAGATCAATCTCGAATGGAAGTGGAGTCTTGCTGTGGAGACGACAAACCGAAAACTGATACGTCCGTCCTTGAACGAAATGAAGGACCAGATAAATCGCCGCACCAACCATCAGAAGAAGGCCGCCCCCCCCGACCAGACAAACGCCGAGAATTTCTACTACATGAAGCAGATGCAGGCCAAGACACCCATGGTCTTCGTCCTGAAAGATGGCGAGATGCTGCAGGGCGTGATCGAGTGGTACGACAAGACCTGCCTGAAAGTGAACCGCGAAGGGCAACCCAACCTGCTCATCTTCAAGCCGAATATCAAGTACATGTACAAGGCGTCGGCGGGGGATTGAGCTGCTAACGACGCTTCTGTAGGGCTTTTTCCCGCATCGCCAACCGGTACGCTCTGCGTTCTTCCGCTTCCTCATAGCGGCGCTTCTCATCCCCTGTCTCGGGGATCACTGGAGGGATCGTGACGCGGCTCCCACTTTTGTCGAGAGCGACAAAGGTCAGGTACGCCGAGGAGGTGTGCTGAATCTCGCCGGTCACGAGATTCTCCATCTCTACACGCACGCCGACCTCCATCGATGTCCGGAATACGCGATTCACGCTGGATCGCAAAACGATGAGCTGCCCGATGTGGATGGGATGCAGGAAGCTCATGTGATCGACCGAGGCGGTCACCACCGAACACCTGGAGTGGCGCACCGCGGCCAGGGCCGCCGCGATGTCCACCAGATGCATTACTTTTCCGCCCAGGACATTCCCCAGCGTGTTGGCATCGTTGGGGAGCGCGAATTCGGAATACTCCGAGATAGATTCGCGGACGAACCGGCCCGGAGGCGCCGAATCCACCGTCAGCTCCGCCGGCGCAGATAACTTTCGAGAAATGCCGTCGCCTGCCTTCGCAAGACTTCATTCTCGGGGCCGCTTGAAACGGCTGCGTTGGCGTATTCTAAAACGCCATGCTCTTTCGGCCAGCAATCTTTTTCGAAAACGTATTGGATCCGGATCAGTTTGCCCGCGTCTTTAGAAACGTGAAAACGAACCGCATCAGCCGCCGAGGATTCTGGAAATCGATCGCAACATCCGCGCCCGTAGCCAAGATTGCAGACTTGGCGCACCTGCGTTTCTTCGGGCTGAAAAGCGTCCGCGGCCGCGCGGCATTCGCCCGAATACGGATCGCCCAGCGGCAGCCGAGGCGGCACTACCCAGGTGCTATTCTCGAAGCGAGCCACCGGGTAAAAATACGGGCAAGCCATCGCTCGGTATAGTAACACGTAGAGCTATGGCTACCAATCGATTGGAAATCTTACTGAGCATGGTCGCGAAAAACCCGCAGGACAGC